>Ga0206679_10000092_pt1 | contig 63871 bp, 50 predicted proteins | sample M110012015metaG_FD_155464 | JGI IMG/M metagenome (GOLD analysis project Ga0206679, IMG submission 155464) | Ammonia-oxidizing marine archaeal communities from Monterey Bay, California, United States - M1 100m 12015 | ecosystem: Environmental > Aquatic > Marine > Intertidal zone | place: USA...
TCCTTCTCTATTAAAAACAGCATCTTTTGCCCCCACCATATCTAATAGAATTCCGAATCTCGCCCTATACCCATACCGATGTGGCTGCTTAGCCCAAAGCTGACTCCCTAAACACCATTCCAAATAACTCGTGCTCGTAGAAGGAGTTCCCTCTGGAGCTCCGTAATCTTCACCATCAAAAAAGACAATATCTACTCCTACGTTTGGAGCTTTATCTCCCAATTGTCTAGCAATTTCTAATAAAACCCCTACTCCAGATCCTCCATCGTTAGCTCCGTCAATAGGCTCATTTATTCTGATGATATCTTTGTCAGCAAATGGTCTCGTATCCCAATGCGCGTAAAGCATAATACGATTCTTGGAGTCGAGATTGTATTGCCCCACTATATTTGATAGCTCTAAAATTTTTCCGTCAAAAGCTTTTGATTTCCCTTTCTGTACAATAACGTCCGCGCCATGTCGCCTTAGCTCATCGGCTAACCATTCACCACAATTATCGTGCTCCACAGAATTAGGCACCCTCGGTCCAAAGGCGACCTGGCGCTCAATGTAGATGTAGGCCGAATCATTTGAAAATTCAGGCACCTCCACGCTATCTCGCCCCGCCTCAACCTCTACAACTCGCTCCTTACCACCTTCATCACTCTCGCATCCACAAATGACTCCACTTAAAATTAAAACTCCTACTACCAAGTTTTTCAATCTATTCATGACTCCAGCTACTTCCGTCTTTTCCGTCTTTAATCGAAATCCCCATATTACTTAGCGTATTTCTAATCCTATCTGCTCCGGCGTAATCTTTGTTTGCTTTAGCATCAGACCTTAATTCAACGAGCAGGTCTAACAAGTTGGTTGAGATATCTTCACTACCCTCAGCCCCAGTCATAGAATTTTCTGAAGCTTCACTCGAAAGCCCGAGTACGTCATTTACAAAGTCAGAGTAGAGAGATTTGAGGGCTGAGATTTGGTCTTTGCTAAGAGAAATCCTTCCGTCAGTAGCTGAGTTAATCCACTTCACGCCTTCGAATAATATCGCAATCAGCATAGGTGTGTTGAAGTCGTCGTTCATAGCATCATAACATTTCTGTGACAATTCCGCCACGTCGACATCCTTATTTATCTCACTCGATCCTTCGAGTTTACCTAGCGCTTCAACTGCATTTGTAAGTTTAGAAAGCCCTTTTTCAGCAGCTATTAATGCGTCATTAGAGAAGTCTAAAGTCGAAGCGTAGTGGCCCATCATCATAAAGAATCTTACCGTCATTGGTGAGTATCCTCTTTTGAGAAGTTGATGATTTCCTGTAATTAATTCTTCGGGAGTGAAACCATTTCCCTCAGATTTAGACATTTTACGGCCATTTACAGTTAGCATGTTTCCATGAATCCAGTAGCCTACCGGGTTCTCAGTTTTGTTGGCAGCAACGTTTTGGGCTATTTCACACTCATGATGAGGGAATTTCAGATCCATTCCTCCTCCGTGAATATCGAATCTATCTCCGAGATACTTTGTGCTCATAACGCTGCACTCTAAATGCCAACCTGGGAACCCTACCCCCCACGGCGAAGGCCACCTCATAAGATGTGTCTCATCTGCTTTCTTCCAAAGGGCGAAATCTAGAGGATCTCTCTTTTCACTCTGCCCGTCAAGTGCGCGCGAGTTACTCATCAGTTCATCTATTTTCCTTCCTGAAAGCTCTCCGTAAGAGTAATCTTCACTGAAAGTTCGTACGCTGAAGTAAACGTTTCCATTTACCTCATACCCATATCCGTTGTCGATAATCTTCTCAATAGAAGCAATCTGCTCGATAATGTGACCAGTTGCAGTCGGTTCAATAGAAGGAGTTAGAATGTTAAAGACTCGCATTACATCATGGAAGTCGTTGGTGTACTTATGGACAATCTCCATCGGTTCGAGTTTCTGAAGTCTCGCCATTTTCCCGATTTTATCTTCACCTTCGTCGGTATCACCAACTAGGTGACCTACATCCGTAATATTCCGTACATATCTAACTTTATATCCGATAAATTTGAGGTATCGATAAATAATATCGAATGAAAGAAATGTCCTAACATTACCTAAATGAACATTGCTGTAAACAGTTGGTCCGCAAACATACATCCCTACATGAGGAGAATTAAGAGCCTTAAATACCTCTTTCTTACGTGTTAGGCTATTTTGAATTTGCAGTGGTTGCATTTGTTGTCTTTTTTATCCTTGTAACTTTACAAAACTAAACTATAGATTTTAACCCATCTAGCATATGCTTCACAAGCTTAGAAGTACTGAATTCAGACTCCCATCCCCAATCGTTTTTCGCCTCAGAATCGTCAATACTATCTGGCCAAGACGCCGCTATTTTTTGTCTGTAATCAGGATTGTATTCGGGAATGAAATTACTGACAAACTTAGAAAGTTCGTAATTTAATTCAGAAGGAGAGAATGAACAACCAGAAAGATTGTAAGAAGTCCTAGTTTTAATATTTTCACTAGGAGCTTCCATAATATCAAGAGTTGCTCTAACAGCATCATCCATGTGCATCATTGGAAGAGCCTCATCTTTATCTAAATAGCAAACAAACGGTTTATTATCTAATGCACAATAAAAAGCTTCAACAGCATAGTCAGTTGTGCCACCTCCAGGTTTAGACCGGTGACCGATAAGTCCTGGATATCTGACACTTCTAACGTCAACTCCGTAGTGCTCAAAATAGTATTTTGCCCACAATTCTCCTGCAACTTTAGAAACGCCATAAACAGTTGTAGGGTCGCAAAAAGTATCTTGGGATGTTTTTATTTTAGGGGCATTTGGTCCAAAAACTGCTATAGAACTAGGCCAAAAAACCTTTTTCACAAATCCTTCTTTAGCGCACTCTAATACGTTTAATAGTGATTTCATGTTTAAATCCCAACCGGCAATAGGGTTTTCCTCCCCCTTTGCTGAAAGCATTGCTACTAAATGATATACATGAGTAAACTCACCTGTCTTTAGGATTTTTCTCACAGAATCGATATCAGTTGCGTCGAGTGAAATAAATTCACTTTTATTTACATCTTTGTCATTTGATTTTATAATATCACAAGCGACCACTGCATTAACGCCATACCTGGCTTGCATACCTATGATAAGCTCAATTCCAAGTTGGCCTGAAGCTCCAATAACTATATGTTTTTCCATTGCGGCGACAAGATAAGACGCGATGCCTTTGTGATGTGCAATCAAATCAGGTTGAATACACATTAATTGACAATAAAACTCTAACTCAAGACTCTCGATTCATATGTTGTAGAGATAGTTGCCTTCTTGAGTTATAAATTAAGAGCCCTGTCTTTTAATTACGGTTGTCAGTAACGTTTGACTCGTCACGGATAGCATTCGTAATCGCAAGAGATAAACCTGAACGTGCTTTTGTAGCTAATGCACTTTGCTCAGAAAGGAAATCGGTTTTCTCTTCAGCTTCAGTTATGCTCTCAGGAGCAATAACCCAAACCCCATGATTTCCAATAATCGCATTTGACATCTCTCCCACAGGAATAGAAAAGGCTAACCCTGTCACCTCAGGCTCTGCAGCAGCGCCACTACCAGTTATTATTGCTTTATTTAGATTCACATTTTGAGCTGTTTTCACAGTGGAATTCACAGCACTAGCTACCTCTTCAAGGTTAATTCCATTCATTAGGGAAGCGTAATATTTACCTTTTGCTTCTTGTGTAGCTCCAGCTATCATCTTGTCTTCAATATCTACAAACGCTGGGACACCTTTTTCTTTCGAAATAGTAAGAATTGCAACAATGTAGTTATCGTCAATTAGAATAGGATGACTTATATCACCTACCTCTGCGCCGTATGACCAGTTCACAAGTTCACCAGCGTCAAGTAATCCAGCAAGAGATGTTGCTTTGCGAATTACGTTTTTAATATCGCTTGAGGTGTAGCCTGCATCTTTAGCTGATGAAATAAGAGATTCTTTGTCAGTTGACTCAATTGCAAATTCATTAGCGTCAGCATAAGCATCACGCTTTGTCTTATCAGAAGCCTCTAAAGAGCGAACAATCATCGCAACTTCAACTTCTTCAACTTTTTTACGACGATCTAAAACTTCGATAACGTGTATTCCGTAGCTCGTTTCAACCGATCCAATTGTACCGATACGTTTGTTAAAGCTGAAGTCATTAAACTCTTTTACCATTTGTCCTTGTGGAAAAAAGTCATATACTCCTCCGTTAGTTTTAGAGCCGGGATCATCAGAAAAGCGCGAAGCTAAATCTGTAAAGTCAGCACCATTTTTTAACAGTCTAACTAAGCTGTCACCTTTAGAATTTAGAACAGCCATTTCACTTGCGTCCTTAACGTCTTTAGCTTGGAGAAGAATGTGTCTAACCTTCGCTGCAGTGTCTGGAACCATAGTGCGGCTTAGTACGTTTGCAATAATAATAGATTCACCTTTTTGGTATGGACCTACAACTGTTCCAATACTAACATCAAAGAAAGTTGATTCCGTAATATCAGTCTCGACATCAGCAAATCTAATTGTGTTAATTGGATTGTCAGTTCCGTTTTGTTTAGCAAACTCAGTTGCGTCTTCAGCAGACTCCCACTCACTTGATAAAATATTCAGTTCTGCATAAATAGACTCAACATCTCCTTCAGATGCTCCAACTGGAATCTTAACAATTGTAATATCTCTACCTTCAGCTTGCTTATATTTCTTCTCATCTTTATGAGAAGCATAGAATGCTTGAATATCCCTGTTACTTACATCTACCGAGCTGTCAGCAATAGAGTTAAAGAGCTTAACAACATATTTAAACTTGGCAGTTCGCTCAGTGTGTGTGTAATCAAATTTACCTTCAAGTTCTGAAGTATAAGCTCCGGCTTGAACAAGAGACTCAAATTTTTCTTTTTTACGCTTTGAAACAATAACACTCTTGTAATTCATAAAATTAGCTTTACCCTGAGGTGTGGTAAGCATATTCTGAAAATTCTGAACCCAAGTTCTTTTGTTATCTCCGTTGCTGTAAAAAGCACGAGACATATAAGGAGAGGCTATATCTCCGAATAGCAGTTCTTGATATTCTTTGTCAGAAACTGTCATCCCAACTTCAGAAAACACATCATCCATATAAATTGCAGATGTAATGTCTTGCCAAACCTCGTCTTGTAGTTGGTCACCAGAGAAACCTAAACTTCTGCGCTTCTGAACTGCAATTTGATATTCTTGAGCTGTAATACTAACCCCGTCAACAGATCCGACTTCAGTAGCAGCTCCTTGGCCCATTAAAGCGAGAACAGCATCAAATGGGACTAAGAATCCAAGCATACCAATCCCTAAGAACACCATTAGCAAACCTTGACGGTTGCGAATATTTTCAATCATAGCCATAGTAAAGACATTTTTATATCAGGTGCGCGAAGATAACAAATTAAAGCCACTCAAAGTAATTGTAACTCAACTACGTTTATTCTTGTTGATTCAACCTTCTTTACGGTGATTTTACAATCGTTAATATTGATGATAGCACCCTCTTCAGGGAGCGTCGCAATCATATGTATAATTAAGCCTCCCAGGGTTTCGTATGCGTCGTCAAGTGGCAGGTTTAAATTAAATTTATCATTCAGATGCTCTACATCATGACGAGCTGATAAGAGCCATGTATTATTACCTATTTCTTCCTCAGTTAAGATATCTACATCGTGTTCGTCTTCGATTTCTCCTAGTAATTCCTCCACAATATCTTCCATTGTTAAGATGCCCGCCGTACCACCAAATTCATCAAGTACAACAGCTAAATATCTGCGGCGACGCATAAACTGTTTCAACAATACATCACCCGCCATTGGCTCTGGGATGTAGAATGTAGGAAGCACAATTTTATTAATTGACTTGGGTAGGCTGAATAAATCCTTTACATGACAATATCCTATAATGTTATCAATATCCTCTTCGTAGATAACGATTTTAGATAGTCCAGTTGATGTAAAAAGATCTCGAATTTCATCTATTGAAGTGTCTTTAGAAACAGCTACAACCTCATTTCGAGGGACTAAACAATCTCGAGCTTGTACGGAGCTCAATCGTAGAGCATTCTTTAAAATTTCAAGTTCGTGCTCAAGTTCTTGTTCAGGAATCATCTTATCACTGGCGGATTCAAGGAAATGATCTAAATCTGTAGAGCCAAACCCTCTATTGCCAGCTTCAATCCTGTTTGTTACAAAAGGAAATAAGAAAATGAGACTGAGTCCCATAACGGCAAGTGCTGGCAAGGCTAATATTAAAATAATAATGGTGAGGGGAATACTGAATCGATTTAACCAAAGAGTTGGATCTCTATGGAAAAATGATTTAGGAATAAATTCGGCAGTAACAATGACAATAATGGTGGTTAAAATAGTTTGGACTGAAAGAGCCACAATAGGAGAAGATGCAGATAGCCAATCGTTTGCATTGAATAAAAGCCGGCTTATTAAAGCTCCAGACTCCATACCACATACAACAAGAGCAATGTTATTGCCCACTAACATTACTGAAATAAATAGTTGAGGCCTTTTGACAAAGTTTGAAACGAGTCTACCGCGCCAGCCTTGATCAGAGTCAAGTTCAACTTGTAGTCGATTGGCAGAAACGAACGCCATTTCCATTCCGGAAAAGAACGCGGAAGCAGCAAGCGAAATAAGTATTATTAATATAGAACTGGAGGGGTCAGGGTCCATTGTTATTATTAGTTGTTTTGATTACTGGATTCATCTATATCGAGCTCCAACCTTTTTCTAAATGTACGTCTAATAAAATACCATAATACTGTAAGCACAGGGATTAAAGGCATAAATTTATTCTCTTCCCAACCCTCAGTATAAATAAAATAACACGTTACAAGTATCGCTGAAATTGCGGCAAACAGCCAAAATTTTTCTGCGGCACGTGTAACTGATAAAACTTTTTTAGGCTCCATTCTTTTAAAGATAGTCAAGGTAAGTCGAAAGATCCTGTTGGCTCGAGTATTTTATAATTCTCAAAACGGCCATCTGCCTCTAACCCATTACCGAAAATCACCCCAGTTGCTGTCTCTACGCTCACGGATCTATTCGTGTGAACTTTATCTGAGTCGTGAGACCAAACTAGATATTCAGTCTTTAGTTTGTCTCCTTCGCTATTAACGAGTAATACTCCGTCACGTGCAATTAGATGTCCTGTCTTAGAATCGTATGTCCCTCGCCCGCCACTTAATTTTGCTCGATTTGTAATTCTATCTCCTTCAATATAAAGTGTAAACCCCTCATCAACCTGCCAAATGTCGTTATTTTCAAACCGCTCCAATTTTCCAGCCTCTAATACATTTCGAACTTCACCTTTTTCAGAATATTGAAACGAACCATCAATAATTACTTGAATTGAATGCGATTTATCATACTCGTCACCTGGGTTAGCTTCTGTGAGTTGATCATCCACATCACATCCTGTTGCTACTATGAAAACACAGTAAAGTAGAGAGATTTTAATACTGTATTCGCGAGCCATTAACGTACTCTAATTATTGTACTTTCTCCTGAGCATGGACAACCTGCAACATCTTTCACTGTAAAAGTACCACCAGCTTGAAGACCTAATGAAAAGACTTGGTCTATTGTTGGATATTGTTTAGACACTTTACTCATTCTCTTGTCTGCTTTTTCAGTAAGTTCAGGGTTCATTTTTTTTGCACGATTATAGTAATCATGCGCAACCCAGTAAACGGATCGTTTCCCAAGAGCTCCATCATTACAAGAGTTCGATGCACTTGCAATAGCATCGCCGATAAGCATAATTGCATCAGCGTTTGCAGGCTCAAGTGCAAGAAGTTGATTAGCATAGCGACGGGCTGTATTTGATTTCTTTAAGGCACTTGCGATTTGACCTGTTTTAAGTAAGTAAGTAGCCTGTTCGGGACAGCTATCACAGAGAGATACAGCTTCCTCCATGTAATCGAAACTCTCAATTAACTTTGATAGCTTTGCGTAGCTCATTCCGATTGCATAAGCAGCTTTAGCGCTAGGCTCTTGATCGTAAATAGCAGTTGCTACAGGTAGAAACAGGTCATTTTCAGTACACTCTCTGTTTGTGAGTAGGCTTAGAACTTTTTTCTTTAATTCGAAGTTTTCAGGGTCAGCTTCAACACTTGCCTGTAAAACAGGAACCATATCATCACACTGAGCAATGGCAATGAATGTTTTTTCAATATTGGCTTTAGCCCTAGTGTACCCTTTTAGGTCTTTCTCTTTTCCAGCTTCTTCTGCAACGGCAATTGCTGTATTACAGTACTCCATTAACATAAGATAGTCAGTTAGCATTCCAGCTTTTCTAGCTAATCCAGCCACTTTATCGATCTTATTGATGGCCTTCATTGTATAGAAGGAAGTTACGTAATAGCCACTTAATACTGATGCAGAACTCTTAGCCTCAAGGCACTCAACGCTTTCCTTAAACATCTCAAAAGCGACCTCAGCAGAATCCTTGTTAAATTTGTAGAAGTCTGATGCTGCACGACCTAAAACACCACATCTATTCTTTGGTTTTTTAGTTGTAGAAGGGAAAAGTTCCATTCGCATATCATAAACCCACATTAAACTATCTATTAGGACAGCCTTTCGAGTTTCATCACCAACCTGGTCAGCATTCTTGATTTCGTTCTTCAAGAAGAGAGCACCATGCGAGTAAAGAGATTCCTGAACCCTATCAGGGCATAAATCACAAGCCTTTTCCCATTGCTGATAAGCTTCTGAATAATTCTTTTGCTTATTATAACTCTTGTAAACACTTAGCGCCTCCTTACATCGAATCTGCTCATTCTCAGTTTCTCCGTATTTGTTTCCATTCTGTGCTAAAAAGCTTGTGGGTAAAGCAATAATAAGGATAATAAAAATATTTTTAATTGTATTCATGAGGTTAATCAATCGTAAAGTTTAGGCGTAAGCCATAGATTTTTAAAAAACGGAGCTAATGTTACTCCAAATTGCATACTAAATAGTGATTCTTCAAGAGACTCTTCGAAAACTGTGCCATTATCAATTCCGACTCCCCGATGTCCCATTTCAACTCCAAAGTGGATTCTGCTAGTAGACCTGCTTCCTTCTAGCGGAATAGTTACTCCTGCAGAAGCTCTCCAGCCATGTAGTTGGTTTCCTTTAAAAGAAATAGGATATAGATCTAATGCAAACCCAGATTTAAAAGTTGAACGAGATAGAATATTATTATTACTTCTATCTGTTCGGGGCTTTAAAGTGAACCCTAAAGACGAACGAGATGCTACTGCCCATGTTGCCTCACCCTCTAGGATGTCAATTTCATTAAAAGATTCAGATACGACAGTCCAATCTTCTTCCATGAAATCAGCAGCTAGTAAGACTCTTCTTCCATTCGCGCTTTCAAAAACTATAGCTCCACCTATTGAGTATTTAGAAGGCATACGCCCTTGAGCATCGAGTAAACTTGTGTAAGAAGCTGTGTCAATTACAGTTTCAACATTATTTAATAACTGAACTGTTTCAACGGTTTTTTCGTGGTCAGTAAAAAGGTTTACCTCCGGAGCGTAAGTAGCACCTACATATAGACTAGCACTTCCTTTAAAATTCCTTTCACTATCATAGTTAGCCCACAATAGTTGAAAAGCCTGAATTCCTAATAAACCGCCAAGGGATCGATGTCTCATAGATGATCTTGTACGATTGTCTAGGTAGGTCACATCTTCAATATTCAACCGAGCGGTTGAGATAACTTCCCCAAAGAGAAGACTAACCTGAGCGCCTAAAGAAACAGCTCGATTTCCAACAAGTACACTATCAGCATTCCCTGCAGGAAGCCATTTCTTACCCTTAAAAGAGTGAGCAAAACCTAAATAGCTTTTAGCTGTGCCGCCAGATCCTGTGTAACTTTCCCTATAATTACCCATGAGCGTGTCAGTTTCAACTGTTCTTGAAACATTATATCCTTTAGACGAATAAGGAATAACTCCCATCATTACAGCTGAAGAACCTCCGGGTTTCTTCACAACTAGATTTATTCCACCAGGTGATCCGTAATTTACAGTTTCAGTAGAATCACCTTCTCTCATGTTAGATCGATTTAGGTGAATTGAAGACTGGAATAGTGTTGACACACAGCTGGCCGCCGAAGCTGGTTGGTCAGGATTAATAACATATCCATCAATAATGGGTGAACTTACCCCTCCCATCATGAGTTGAGGAGATGATAAAGTCGGAATTGTAAGCCCCATTCCAAACCTAGACCATGGTGATGGCTCAGTTTCTTGAGCTGCAACATCTCTGAACGCAAAAGCACACAAAAGAGCCATCGCAACAATGCATTTGTTTACGTTAATCATTTTGACTCTTAAATATGTGGAAATAATGCATAATACCCTTTGAGGGTCAAATTTGAATCTGCGAATTTCGGCTCTACTCGGCCGAGTTCCAAAAACGAACTGTCACCTCCTGTTAAAATAACCCCAATCCCGCTATACTGCTCTCTTAAGACCTCCCATCTTCCGATTATTTCTGCGCTAATTCCGTCTGCAGCACCTTTGATTTGAGCTTCTTCGGATGATAATCCAGTCGTTTCACCTTTAAAAGGGGCTTTTTTATTCCAGAAATCCTTCTTTACCCCCTTCAACGCTGCAGTGCCGATTCTCATAGAATCAAGTCTCAAAGAAATACCTGGAGAGATAGCTCCTCCTAAGTGAGTTCCATCAACGACTAGATCAAACGTAACACACGTCCCAACATCGACAATTAGCCAAGCATTACATGTAAGAGCACCGTCAATTACACCCTCTTGTATCGCAAAGGAATTTGCAACTCTATCTGTCCCTAATGATCCAGGGTTAGTTACGTTTGTTCTTAAAGGATGAGAATCTCCATGTCTTAGTTGGGTGACATTTCCTTTAGATTTTAATAATTCGAGTGTATCGTTAGACCAATTCCCGCTACCCGTAATAAGAATATCAATACTCTTTGAGTCAGCTTTAGGCAGATTTGAATCGGTCAATTCGGCTTCTACATCAGCTGTTGTAACGTTTATCAGTACGTCATCGTTAAATTCTCCGATTTTCCATCTAGAGTTTCCTTTTTCGATAATCCAAACCCGCTTCACTCCCATGATATTGTTGACATTAATTGTTCAACATCTCTTAATAGTCTATCTGTTACAGGAGCTGTACTGTCAGAGTTAATTGAACGGTCAAAATAGAGAGACCCCCTTAGAAAATTATCAGTACTGTCAGTTACAAAAAACTGTATAGGTGTTGCTACAGGACCTTCTAGGTGATAAAGCACTCCGGTGGTGTGATTTCCACTCTTGCCAGCTCCCTCAACTCTAATTCGACTAATTCCGCTTGCCTTCATGTCATGACTGAAAACCAATTCCTGTGCATCAATCATAAGTGATTCAAGGTTGTTGTTTATGGGAACATCCGTACAATGAAGCCTTGCATTAAAGTCGGAAAACCTAAGATTAAACCAACAAGATTCACCAGACTTGTCTGAGTTTACTTTCTCAAGATGACTATAAATGGGTATTTCAAAACTTGAACCACAATTAGTTGTGTCCATAATAAAATCTTGATTAGGTAATGTGATTTTAAAATATCCTTTTTGCCTAGGAATGGGTGGTGAGTGACATCCAATTAAAGCAGAAATCAACAAGGCATAAATGAGATTACATCTTATTTGCTTCATTCATCTTTGAGTTTATCACTTTTTAAAGAAGTTTCAGCATCTTCCTGATTTAATGGTTTAAGAATAATCTTAACCCGATCTATCAATTTGTTATTACCGGCATCAATCATTAAAGTAACTCCGTTAAAGACGATATATTCTCTTTTACGTGGTATTTTCCCAGCTTGCTCAATAATAAATCCCCCGAGTGTATCACTTTCTCCCTTAGCTTCTTCCCAGACCTCTTCGTCAAGTTTTAAAATTCGATAAAAATCAATTAGGGAAGTTTTACCCTCCATTAAATATGTAATATTATCTAAACGAGAATATGCTATTTCTTCGGCATCAAACTCATCAGTTATATCCCCCACAATTTCCTCTAATACATCTTCTAATGTGATGAGGCCACTAGTGCCACCGTATTCATCAACAACAAGAGCCATATGAACTTTTCGAGTTTGGAATTCGAGAAGTAAATCATCGATCATCATGTTTTCAGGTATGAAAAATGGTTCACGCAAGAGGTTGTTCCAAGTCGCTGCATCTAAATTAAGTAGAGGTATAAGATCTTTTACATGAAGAACTCCAACGACTTCATCGATAGACCCTTTGTGTATAGGTATTCTTGAATATCCGCTTGCGACTACAGATGCCCTTAATACAGGCCATGACTCTTCAAGCGTGAATGATGTAACATCCGTTCTGGGTGTCATCACTTGTTTCGCGTCTTTATCGCCAAACTTGACGATGCGTTCTAGAATCTCCGCCTCCTCTGTTGACCTTTCAGTACTGTCAGTTAATTTGAGTACATTTTCAAGATCTTTAGCAGATATATCTTTTGGAGGGCGAACAAATTTTTTATCTACTCTTTTACCGATTAAAACTAAAGGTTTCCAAAATGGTTTAAGAATTTTTTTACAAACTAAAAGTGTGCGGGACATAAATTTTGCTACTAAGACGTTGTGTGACGTAGCAAATAATTTAGGGATTACTTCACCAAATAATACAAGTAGTAGAGTTACTCCAGCTACGTGAATTCCTATAACAATCCAGGGATTATTAGGGTCAACTGGGAAAATTTGTTGAGCGGTTACCGTTGCAATTAGTACAATAGCAACATTAATTAAGTTGTTTAAAACAAGTATGGTGGCAAGTAGATGTCTAGGGCCATCCTTATAATTGGGCTCTCTAAGAAGCTTTAATACATTAGATGATGATGATTTAGAGTCTTCCTCTAACGAGCTAATGTCAGTGGGTTTTAGAGAGAAGAACGCGACTTCTGACCCTGAAATCAGCGCACTTAAAAAAAGAAGAACGGCAATCAACCCTGTCTCGAGGTAAGGGGATGAAATAAAGGAGATAATCACTTCGGTAAGGAATTATCGCTTTTTTTATCTAACATCTGCATATTGTCCCCCACAATTTCAGTTGAGTAGTGAGTTACACCTTGCTTGTCTTCCCACTCCTTTGTTCTTAGCTTACCTTCTATGTACACTTGGGAACCTTTTCGTAGAAATCTTTCAGCAGTCTCAGCTAGACCTCTCCACAGAGTTATTTTATGCCACTCAGTGCGGGTTGTCTTTTCCCCAGTTCTTTTATCATTATAGGTCTCTGAGGTTGCAACAGAGAGTGAACTGACAGCTGTATTGTTAGTCGTATAGCGTGTTTCAGGGTCTTTCCCGAGGTTGCCCACGATAATAACTTTATTGATTCCTGCCATGTTAGCGAAGTTAAGTATTCTTGTCGAGTTCGCACATTTTTCAACAACTTTTAATAGAAAGTCGTTCAGGTGTTTCATATTCAAAGGAATAGGTGTATTTTTGCGTCCCCTTTTGTGGGGGACTTTATGATATGTTGTCATAGAGTGTTATTTATCAAGGAACTACATTTAAAAGATGACAAAAGCCGATATCGTAAGTCAGATAGCTGACAAGACAGGAATGGAAAAGCACGATGTTCAACTGACTGTTGAGGCATTTATGCGAACAGTACGTGATAATATTGAGAGTGGAGATAATGTATATCTCCGTGGATTTGGATCTTTCATTGTAAAGAAGAGAGCTGCAAAGACTGGAAGAAACATCTTAGCTAAGAAGTCTATTCGCATACCTGCTCATAACATTCCCGCATTTAAGCCTGCAAAGGATTTTGTTGAAAATGTAAAATCTAATGTGCCTGTTTAAGAAATAAGATTTATGAAAATCTTTCAGATAATATTATTTTCTTCAACTCTTTCATTTGCTTGTTGCGGGTTTTATGCGTCTTCGGATGTAGATGGCCAACTAATTGTTGTTAGTGAAGAAAGAATATTGGAAAACAATCTGATCGATGAAGCCATAAAGATTATTGAAGGTGTAGGCCCACCTATGCAAGGGATTGGGACTCTACTTTTATATGCTGATTCTGATTCACCCAACGTTAAGGCTAACTTTTGGTTAGGTAAGTTTGGTGTTCAAAGTCAACAATTAGAAAAAGCAAAAGCTAGATTTTTAAAGGTCTTAGAAATTGATCCAGAGCATAAAGAAGCATTAATAAATCTATTTAATCTATATGTTAATATGGAAGATTATAATGCTGCAGCTGAATTATATAGAAAATATCCATATCTAAAGTCAGATTCGCTTTTGACGAAAGACTTAGAGGAAAGTACTAACAGATTGGAATCCGACATCAGTGTGGTGTCTGGACCTAACGAATAAATTATTTATCATGCCAAGCGGAAAAAAGCGCAAGCGTCATAAGATGTCTACGCACAAGCGTAAAAAGAGATTACGTAAGAATCGTCACAAGAAGAAGAAGTAATCATTTCTCTTAGCTTCTTGGATTAAGAAGAAGCTAAAGAGACGTGTAATTTTTGTTTGCCTAGTTTATTATAGGCTTCAATTTATATACGTTGAAATCAGAATTGATAATTAATTCAACCTCAAAAGGGGTTGAGTTAGCCGTTCTTGAAGAAGGTAAGTTAGTTGAGCTTCACCGTGATCCAGGTGAGATTTCCTATAGAGTAGGAGACATTTATTTGGGTCGAGTAAGGAAGGTACTTCCGAATCTTAATGCTGGGTTTATTGATGTAGGTTACGATAGAGATGCATTTTTGCATCACAGTGACTTAGGATCTCAATTTAAAACTCAACAAAAATGGACAAAGCTTGTCATGTCTGGCAAGCTACCTGTGAGTAGCATCGAGAAATTTAAGCTCGAATCTAAAATTGATAAGAAGGGGCAGATGAAGGACTACGTAAGTTCTTCTCAGCTTGTTATGGTTCAAGTTTCAAAAGAACCAATTAGCACTAAAGGACCTAGGCTCACTGCTGAGGTTACTTTGCCTGGTAGATTTTTAGTTCTAGTGCCCTTCTCGGATAAAGTAAACCTATCTTCTCGTATCAAAAGTGAGAAGGAAAGGAATCGACTTTCTAGTCTTATAAAGAGTATTCGCCCTCCTGGATTTGGGATTATTGTAAGAACAGTAGCTCAGGAGAAAGGATCAGCAGATTTACATAGTGACCTTTCCGATTTAATCAAGCGTTGGGAGGAGCTTTTTAATGGTCTAAAAAGAGCAAAGCCAGGAAAGAGGATCTTGGGAGAGTTAAATAAAACAAGTACAGTTCTTAGAGATGCTCTAAGGCCGGAGTGTGAGCTAATCCGTGTGAATGATGAAACGTTAGCTGATCAGGTAAAGACTTATCTTGGGAGTATAGGCTCGGATAAAGTTGATATTGTAAAGTTTACAAAGGATTCAGATCTTTTTAATTCTCTATCGATTCATCGTCAGATAAAAGCGACTTTCGGTAAGAAAGTAAATCTTCAAAGTGGTGCGTATCTTATTATAGAACAAACAGAAGCTATGTTCGTCATTGACGTAAATAGTGGTGGGCGAAAAAAGGGTGCTAGCAGTCAAGAGGAAAATGCTCTTCATACAAATATCGAGTGTGTTGATGAGATTGCTCGTTTACTCCGCCTTCGTGATATAGGAGGTATCGTAGCCATAGATTTCATTGATATGGCTAAGAAAGAGCATAATAAGCAGCTTACTGACGCGATGAAGTTAGCTATGAAGGTAGATAAGGCCAAGCATAACATCGCTCCACCAAGTAAGTTTGGAGTAATAGAACTAACACGTCAACGAGTTAGAGATGTTGCAAATGTGCAAACACAAGACCGATGTCCTTCTTGTAATGGAACGGGGTCTGTACAGGCTGCGATATTAGTAACAGATACGATTAAGTCTAGCCTGAAGTATTTATCCAAAGGAGAAGGACAGAAAAAGCTAACTCTTTTCGTTCACCCAATTTTAGAAGCATACTTAATAAAAGGCGAACCATTAAAGGTATTTAAAGGTTGGTTTGGGACATCAATCCGAATCGAATGGGAGATGGAATTTGGATTAACTTTAGAATTAGAAAGTAACTCATCAATGGAGATATTAGACTTTACTATCTATAATGAGAGAGGAGAGGAACTAACTATCTGAAAACACAATGATTATTCGAAGTCTTTAGGGTAGCATAAGAACGATTTCCTTACTGGTTTTGTTAAAAGCTCAAAGCTGAGGTGATCGTTAGATTCTGCAAAATCTCTTGTGGTACCGTCTTTGTTTTTTATTATAATGCCGTTGGGTGTATAAGCTCTATTCTCGATTGACTGATTTGAAACAAAATAAGATGCTTCGTCGATAGACAAGCCCCATTTTGTAGCAATCAAATTGATTTTTTCATTCACTTCTTCAGTTGTGAATGGATGCGGTCTAAGTTCGATGCGGAACAGTTTTCTATCAAGCAGTCTCGAGCTTAATGAGGAAAGAACTTTATCACTGTGATGTCTCCATGCCTTCATGGCACTGAAAACATCTGAATCATCGAGTTCACAAAAAGAATCGATAATGTTGGGAGTTGATATAAATGATTTTTTATCAAAATCGTTATTAATAAATCTAGAAAGTGCAGGTGTTGCAAATATTTCGCTGCCAGATTGTGCCAGTTGTTTTGCTCTACGTAAAACAAGAGTTAACATGTGTTCTGCACAGAGAACAGTTCTGTGAAGGTAAACCTGCCAATACATAAGTCTTCGCGCAACAATAAATTTTTCGACACTATAGATTCCTTTTTCTTCTACTACCAATTGATCATTAGAAACAGACAGCATTTTTATAATTCTTTCACTGCCTACTTTACCTTCAGTTACTCCGGAATAAAAACTGTCACGAGCGAGGTAATCAAGTCTATCCATATCAAGTTGAGAAGAGACGAGTTGGTGTAAAAACTTCTTAGAGTATTCGTTCTTAAAAATTTTGATTGCTAAAGTTAACTTTCCATCGAAGTCTTTATTCAGCCGATCCATTATCATAATGCTTATGTCTTCATGATGCACGCTCTTAACAATGCTGTGCTCTAACGCATGGCTGAAAGGGCCGTGACCAATATCGTGAAGGAGAATTGCGAAACAAACTGCCTCGTCCTCTTCTCTTGTAATTTCAACCCCTTTTGTTCTTAGGACATCAACAACTTCTTGCATAAGAAACATGCTCCCCACCGCATGTTGGAACCGGTTGTGAACGGCACCTGGATACACGAGATGGCTCAATCCTAGCTGGCTTATGCGCCTCAGTCGTTGAACATATGGATGGTCAAGAATATCTATAGTAAATGAATGGCGCAGAGTAACGAAACCATAAATGGGATCGTTTAATATTTTATAACGATTTGTCTTTGACATAATTGTTGACATGAATTTAGAATACGATACGGATATTAATTACGTTGATGTTTCTTTGCGCAAGATACTTAAGCACATGACGAGACAACCACATATACTTTGGGCCGATGATGAAATCGATATGCTCAAGCCTCATATTCTCTTTCTCGAAGGTAAGGGATTTCAAGTAACCCCTGTAAATAGCGGCGTGGAGGCGTTAGAAGAGGTGGAGAAAAAAGTATTTGATTTGGTCTTTCTAGATGAAAATATGCCCGGAATTAATGGTATCGAGACGCTTCAACGTATCAAAGTACTTAGAGCCCATCTTCCGGTAATTATGATTACTAAGAGTGAAGAAGAGCATATTATGGAGGAAGCCATAGGCTCTAAAATCAGTGATTACCTTATTAAACCAGTCAATCCTAACCAAATTTTGCTTGCAGTTAAGAAATGTCTTGATGGAAAAAGGCTCTTGAGCGAGAAGGTTATGACTGATTACCAAAGGGAGTTTCGAGAGTTGGGGATAAAGATGATGGGGAAAATGGATGTTAAAGATTGGTATGATGTGTATGGACGTTTAACTCACTGGACTCTTGAGTTAGAGAATTCGGAGGATGACAGTATGCAGGAAGTCCTTTCCATGCAATTTGAAGATGCAAACAGACAGTTTGGGAAGTTTATTGAGAATAATTATGAAGGATGGATACGTGCTGGAGATGAAGGATTAATCTCTGAGGTGCCTATACTTTCACATAGGGTTCTTCCCCATTTCTTGCCAGAAGCAATTAAATCTGCTGATGGCAGGCAGGTCTTTCTAGTTGTTATTGATAATCTTAGGTTAGATCAATGGAGAGCTATTGAGCCCTTATTGAGCAATTTGTTTTCTGTCATAAAAGATGATACATATATGAGTATTCTTCCAACGGCTACTCAATATGCAAGAAACTCTCTTTTTGCAGGATTACTACCTGCGGACATTAAGCGATTACACCCCGAGTGGTGGACTAACGAAGATGAAGAGGGATCTAAGAATAAGTTTGAAGACCAGCTATTAAATGAATTGCTGAAACGACTTGGGATTAATGGAAGGACAAGCTATCATAAAGTGGCAAACTTAGTTACAGGCAGGAAATTACTTGATCAATTTCATGAAACAAAGGGGGAGAGTTTAACTACGATAGTCTATAATTTCGTGGATATGCTTAGCCATGCAAGGACTGACATGGAAGTGATTAAAGAACTTGCAGACGATGAAGCAGCATATAGGAGTTTAACTTTAACATGGTTTGAGCATAGCACGTTAAGGGAGATGCTAGAAAAAATGGCTAAGGCTAATGCGCGTGTCATTATTACGACTGATCACGGGACTGTAAAAGTCAACAGTGATATTAAGGTTCGTGGAGATAGAAGCACTAACAGCAACCTTCGTTATAAAGTCGGGAAGAATTTGGGGTACAATCACAAAGAAGTGTTTGCTGCGGAAGACCCAGAAAAGTTTGGTTTACCTAAGGCAAATGTTAGCTCAAGTTATGTATTTGCAAGGGATAGGGATTTCTTCGTGTATCCTAATAACTATCATCAATTTGTAAAATATTTTAAAGATACGTTTCAACACGGAGGGGTTAGTTTAGAGGAGGTTATAGTTCCTTTCGCCATTTTAGATTCGAAGAATTAACAAATGAGGAGCATGAAAATTCTCCTAGAGGTTACAGGTTATAATCTATCAGATCTACCTCAAGTAGCTGGTAAGGTTGCTCCTTTTATGCCAAACGATGGTGTTGTTGTCTTTCAAGGAGATATGGGAGCTGGAAAAACCACGCTAATAAAAGAAATATGTAAGTGTCTCGGAGTTGATGATAATGTATCGAGCCCCACTTTCGGTTTGGTAAATGTTTACCATAAGAATAATGGTGGAATAATAAACCACATCGACTTATACAGATTAGAAGATGTGCGTGAGGCTGAAGAAGCTGGGATATTTAATTTATTTACACAAGATGGGCTTTCCCTAATAGAATGGCCAGAAATAATTGCCGATTATTTACCTCATAACAGTCTTGTTATGAAGATTAATATATGTGATAATGAGGGGTTAGATCAAGGAGAAGAGAGAAGAAATATTATTTTGCTTGGTAATTTAAGCGATTAAATGATGTTAAAGCATTAAATTACCAGTTACATGGAAACAGGACGCAAAGCCATAAAAGCACTAGCAAAGGAAGCTTCACTATTGCCTCAAGAGGAATTGTTACAAGTTCTTGAAAGTCAGGAAGATCTTACGATTGGCATTCCTAAAGAAATAAGCCTGCAAGAAAAACGTGTTGCTCTTGTGCCTGAGGCTGTAGCTCTTTTAGTAGCGCATGGGCATGAGGTGCTTGTAGAGGCTGGTGCTGGAGAGAAATCTAATTTCACAGATATCGATTATAGCGAATCAGGTGCAAGAATTGTACATGAGAGAAAACAAGTTTTTGAAGCCGCTATGATATTTAAAGTTGAGCCGCCCTCTATAGAAGAAGTTGATTTAATGGAAATAGGGGCTACTTTAGTCAGCGCACTACAGCTAAGTATTCAACATAAAGATATGTTGGCTAAGCTTAGTAAGAAGAAAATTACTGCAATAGCTTGGGACCTTATAAGAAATAATAATGGACTTTATCCTCTTGTAAGAGCAATGGGAGAAATAGCGGGGAATGTTTGTATTTTAATTGCAGGAAATCTTCTTTCAGGTGAAAAAAGCAAATCGGCTATGCTTGGAGGGATTAGCGGAGTTAGGCCTAGCGAAATTGTTATTTTAGGTGCTGGGACTGTAGGTGAGTTTGCAGCACGAGCGGCGATTGGTTTAGGTGCTCAGGTGAAAATATTTGACAACAGACCTCATAGACTTGTCAGAATCCAGCAAAGTTTAGGCCACAGAGTTTGGACTTCTACCTTTCAACCATCAGTTTTGAATGAGACTCTGAAGACTGCTGACGTTGCAATAGGTGCTTTTCGTGGAAATGGTTCAAGATCACCAATGATAGTAAGCGAGCCCATGGTTACTTCAATGAAAGAGGGGTCTGTTATTATCGATGTATGTATTGATAGAGGAGGCTGCTTTGAAACTTCACGTATGACCAGTCATGAAAGTCCTACTTATATAGAACACGGTGTGACTCACTATTGCGTACCTAACATAGCTTCAAGTGTAGCAGGAACAGCGAGTCAGGCATTGAGCAATATACTAGCTCCTTTTATCTTAGGAATTGTTTCTGATGGTGGACTTGAGCTTGCTATTAGGAGTTCTAATATTGTCAAGTCTGGAGTTTATATGTATAAAGGCGTAATAACGAATAGAGATGTGGCAGGAGAAAGGGATCTTCCATTTAAGGACTTAGACCTGTTTTTGGCAACATTCTAAATTTTTTAGAACCTTACTTTCCTCCCACGACTTTTCTAATTTCATGTAGCTTTAAAAGAGCGTTTATTGGGGTAAGATTATCAATATCTAAATCGAGCAACCTATCTCGGACATCTTCAAGAGCTGGATCGTCTAATTTGAAAAAACTCATCTGAACACCTGGCTCAGCGGCTATGTTTTTTGTATTAAACGAATCCTCTGATGAAGGAAGCTTAACAGGGGAGATTTTAGGTTCACCGGAGTTTGTTGACTCCCCATTTTCTTTTCGGTTTGACTCGAGTTTAATGAGGACTTCTTCGGCTCGCCTAACTAACGCCCGAGGCATTCCCGCTAGTTTAGCTACGTTAATACCGAAGCTATGATTAGACCCTCCAGCTACGAGCTTTCTCAGAAATACGATACTTCCATCTACCTCTTTTACACTGACATTGCAATTTCTAATGCGAGGGAAAGAAGCCGTCATCTCGTTGAGCTCATGGTAGTGAGTAGCAAATAAAGTTAAGGGTCTAATTTTCTCATAACCATGAAGGTGTTCCGCAATAGCCCAAGCTATGCTTACCCCATCATATGTGCTTGTTCCCCTTCCGATTTCATCAAGTAGAACTAAACTTCTCCCGGTAATGCTATTTAAAATGGAAGCCGTTTCATTCATCTCTACCATGAAGGTTGATTCTCCACTTGAAATATTATCAGAGGCGCCAACCCTTGTGAAAATTCTATCAAGAAGACCTAATTCGGCACTTCTTGCAGGGACGAACCCACCACTTTGAGCCATAAGACAAATTAATGCAGTTTGCCTGAGAAGTGCACTTTTACCAGACATGTTAGGTCCTGTAACCATAAGTATTTGAGCCTTTTCAGGATCTAGCGTTAGATTATTTGAAACGTAAGATTCCCCAAGTGGAAGTTGTCTTTCAATGACAGGGTGCCTACCCTCGATGATTTTTACCCCGTGATTTTCGCTTATTCTAGGACGAGTATATCCGAATTCCAAAGCAACAGAAGCAAAACAATTTAGAACATCAAGTTCGCCCATTGCCCTAGCATTACCAATTAATTCAGTCGTGTTTTTTACAGTTTCTAAAACTAGAGATTCATAAAGCCCCTGCTCAAGAGACAATGCCTTGTCCTTCGCTTCTAGGATTTGGGTTTCTAAAACCTTTAATTCTTCAGTAATATATCTCTCGGCCTGTGTTAATGTCTGCTTCCTAATCCACTCTTCCGGAACTTTATCTTTGTGAGCATGTCGAACTTCTAGGTAATAACCAAAGACATTGTTAAACCCTATTTTCAATGAGCTAATCCCAGTTTTATCAACTTCCCTTTCTCGAATCAACTCCAGAGCTTTGTGGCTCTCAAATGCCAAACTTCGGACTTGGTCCAATTCGCTATCAACGCCAGGCTTAATGACAGCTCCTTTACCAACTTGGTTAGGAGCTTCATCTTCCAACTCTTTTTCTAATCTCCAGAGTAACTTATCGCAAGGAGATAGTCTTTCAAGTGTAGGTAATAAAGCTTCCTCTCCAGCAGCTTCTTCAGCAACTTTAATTACAGATTCTAAACCTCTTCTAAGTTGCACAAGTTCTCGAGGATTAATCCTAGCCGAGCTTGCTTTAGAAGCTAACCTCTCAAGATCGCCAACTCCAGAAAGTATGGTTTTAAGATTTGAAGACAGTTCTTCCTTATCCATTAATAGACTTACCGCATTGTGTCGGAATTCTATTGCAATTTTGTCTGTTAAAGGCATAATTAACCATCGTCTTAACATCCTAGCCCCCATGGGTGTTGATGTTCTATCGATGGTGTCAGCAAGCGAAGTGCCATCTGGGTGACTGGCATGAATTATTTCTAGATTCCTCACAGTAAATCGGTCAAGCCACATTCCGTCTGTCTCTCTTAATCTCTTCACACCCTGTATATGAGATAATTTAGTGTGGTGAGTGAATTTTAAGTATTCTAAAATAACACCTGCAGCAATTTTTGCAGAAGGAGCGTTATTTAATCCAAACCCTTTCATTGAAGTAATCCCAAACTGAGATTGGAGTTTTTCATTAGCGAATTCTTCAGAAAAAACCCAATCATCAAGCTTAGAACGAGGCGTATCATCCCCAAATAATGAGATTAAATCTGATTCATGCCCTTTTTCACAAACCCACTCTTTGGGGTTAAAGCTCTTTAGAAGTTTATCGATCCACTCTGAACTACCCTCAGCGGCAAGAAACTCTCCAGTTGAAATATCTAAGAATGCTACGCCACACCCATTTCTAGTCCAATGGAGAGCTGCTAAATAATGATTTTGCTTTGACTGTAACACTTGGTCGTGCATTACAACTCCAGGTGTGACAAGTTCAGTAACCCCCCTTTTCACTAACCCCTTAGCTTGTTTTGGATCTTCAAGCTGGTCGCAAACAGCAACTTTTAATCCCGCCCTTACAAGCTTAGGTAAATAATTATCTAAAGAATGGTGAGGGAATCCAGCTAACTCAATTTCGGAGGCACTTCCATTTCCTCTTTTTGCAAGTATAATATCTAGTACTCCAGAGGCTACAACAGCATCTTGACCGAACGTTTCGTAAAAATCGCCCACTCGAAAAAGTAGAATAGTGTCCGGATGTTTTGTTTTAATCCGGTTGTATTGCTGCATCAAAGGAGTAACCTTACCCGCCACGTCTTCTCTCGTTAAAAGTTAGAAGACCAAACTACTAATCAATCCCTAATTTAAGATTAATTATTACTATCCTTTGTCCACAACAGACGAACAAAACACAATGTTATGCGACTTTTAGGCCTTGTTTGGCAATAGACCCTTTGTGACCTTCACAATATTTCTTATCGACCACCAACTCCTTAACATCTCCGCTAGGAAGCTCGAACATTGCATCTGTTAATATTGTCTCAAGAATCCCTCTAAGTCCCCGAGCTCCTAATTTAAATTCGAGAGCTTTTTCAACGATCCAATCTAGAGCATCAGCTTTAAATTTCAGTTTAATTCCATCTAACTGAAAAAGATAAACATACTGCTTTATGATCGCGTTTTTCGGCTCTGTTAATATCCTTCGAAGAGCACCTCTGTCTAAAGTATTAAGATGTGTTAGAACAGGGAATCGACCTACTAACTCAGGGATTAAACCGTAACTCCTTAAATCAGAAGGTGCTATAAATGAAAGTATGTTAGCCTCAACTTTCGAGGCTCCACCACTTTTAAAGCCGATAGTTGATCTACTCAGTCTTCTTTCAATTTGTTTTTCAATACCTGAGAATGCTCCTCCGCAGATAAACAAAATGTTTTTCGTGTCGACCTTTATTAATTTTTGCTCTGGATGTTTACGCCCTCCTTGTGGTGGTACTTGAACTTCGGTACCTTCAAGAAGCTTCAGAAGTGCTTGTTGAACTCCTTCACCACTCACATCACGTGTAATTGATGCGTTGTCACTTTTGCGGGCAATTTTATCAATTTCATCTATAAAAACGATTCCTCGTTCAGCGGCTTCAACATCAAAATCTGCTGTTTGTAATAACCTAGATAAAACACTCTCGACATCCTCACCTACGTATCCAGCTTCGGTTAATACAGTAGCGTCGGCAATGCAAAATGGGACATCAAGCATTTTAGCTATTGTCTTAGCAAGAAGCGTTTTCCCTGTACCGGTCTCTCCAACTAGAATTACGTTTGCTTTATCTAATTCAACTTCGGATCCTTTTATTGGAGGATTCAGAAGCCTTTTGTAATGATTGTAAACAGCTACTGATAGTGTTCTTTTTGCCTCTTCTTGACCTATTACGTAATCGTCGATATAATCTTTGATTGCGAGAGGCTTTTTGAGCTCTAATTTTAATTGTTCAGTGGATTCAGTAAGAGATTCAGTATCTACAATCTCCTCAGCTTGTCTTACACATCGATCACAAATATGACCAGAAATACCAGCAATAAGTATTTCTACTTCTTCTTTATCAGTACCACAGAAAGAGCATATTTCTTTTGATACACTGTCTTTTCCTTTAGCCATTTGGTATAAATAATTCTAATTAACTTCTTATAAGAACTTCATCAATCATACCGTATTTCTTTGCTTCTTCAGCCGTCATCCAGTAATCACGATCGCTGTCTTCCCAAACTTGTTCAAATGTTTTTCCAGAATGGTGAGCAATGATTTCATAGAGTTCTTTTTTTAGTTTTTGAATTTCGCGTGCAGTAATTTCAATATCTGAGGCTTGCCCACGAGCACCTCCCAATGGTTGGTGTATCATTACTCGGCTATGCTTAAGACCGGTACGTTTTCCAGTTGCTCCACCACATAATAGAACGGCACCCATTGATGCAGCCATCCCTGTGCAAATAGTTGCAATTTCAGGACGGATATATTGCATGGTGTCATAAATACCTAGCCCGGCATAAACACTCCCACCTGGTGAGTTGATGTAAATCTGAATATCCTTAGCTGCGTCGGTAGACTCTAAAAACAGTAATTGTGCTTGAATAATATTAGCAATATTGTCATCAACTCCTGTTCCCATAAAGATAATTCTGTCAGCCATTAGGCGAGAGAAAACGTCTACCTCACGAAAGGGCATAGATCTTTCTTCAATGACTGTTCGTGTCATGTTTTCAGGGCCATAAGCCGATGAAATGAAATCTCCTACTGTGTGACTGCTTAAGCCGCGATCTTTTACGGCGTACTTTAAAAACTCTTTGCGATTGTTCATGATGATTGAATATGCCTGCAATTTAAGTAGCTAATGACTATGTATTAACTTTTATACCACCTGATATTCACAAAGTCAAGTATAATTACTTAACCTCAGCCGCAAGTTTTGCAAACTTTTCATAAGGAATAGACTTTTCCTTAATGCTGACAAGTGTTTTAAGATGGTCTACAACTTTACGCTCCATGATCACATCAGCTATTTTACGTCTTTCATCCTCCTTTGCTAACACACTTTTTGCAACATTATCTAATTGCTCTTCATCTAAAGGCATGCCGTATTGAGCGTATTGAGCCCCGACGAACCTTCGTGCCTCAGATTCCAATTCTTCAGCAGAAATTTTAATATTTTGATCCTTTAAAACGGTTTGCTGGACAAGCTGCCAACGCAATGAAGCGGCGTAACCTTCGAATTCGTTTTCTAGCTGCTCAGGTGTAACAGGTTTATCATTAGCTGCCACAATCCAACGCTTTAAAAATTCCTCAGGTAGAGGAATTTTCATGTAATCAATAATGTCAGTCACAAAACGGCGGCGGAAAACCCATTCCGCATCCCTATCGAAATGTCCCTCGAGATCTTTTTCTATTTTTGAACGAAAGTCTTTTTCGCTATTGACTTCACCTTTGGGGTAAATTTTATCGAAAAGGCTCTGCTCAACTTCATGAGGGTCGAGGTGTTTAATTTCTTCAACTACGAATTTAAAATCCCCTTTGAGAGAGTGAACTTGCTCGTGATCAATGCCTAACATACGACCGAGATCTTCATGGTTTTGGCTTACATTATTAGGATTAACGATTAAAACGTCACCAACCTTAGATCCTACAACTTTACTTTTAGTAGCCTTATCTTCAATGAATTCAGCTGAAATAGAGCTACGGTTTTCAATACCTCCTTCAAGTATCTCACCGTTTTCAGATAGCTGAGTGAATGTGCCTAACAACATATCCTTTTCACCAGCTTGTTCTACATCGCTAATCTTTCCGTGTTGACGCTGCATGTCTACTACACGATTGTCAATTGCTTTTTTATCTACAGGAATAATGTGGCGAGTGAATTTTGCTCTCCAGCCAAAGCTTAAATTGATTTCAGGAGCAAGTCCTACTTCATAAGTAAATTTGAAAGTATCGGGATTCTCCCAATCCCCTTCGTCCTCGATGTTTTCTGCGGGGATAGGGTTCCCGAGGATATTCATCTTCTTTTCTTGTATGTGTTTAGCGAGAGACTCACTTAAAAGCTTATTAATTTCTTCTGCAAGAACAGCTCTTCCGTACTGCTTTTGTACGATAGACATAGGCACTTTTCCTTTTCGAAATCCGGGTAAAGTGATCTGCTTGCGTTGCACTTTTAGAATTTTATCACAACGATCTTTGTAATCGTTTTTATCAAGTGTAACACTTACTTGCGCTCTAAGCGCATCAATCGGTTCTTGACTTATCTGCATGGTGTTCTTTTGAAGAATCTTCCTATAATAGTTGGAATTGTGCGGGTGGAGGGACTCGAACCCACACACCTTGCGGCACCAGATCCTAAGTCTGGCGTGTCTACCAATTTCACCACACCCGCATTCCAAATAGGGGCGCAAAGATATGGCTAAGCAAGGTAAAACACTAATAAAATTATGACTAACGCGAGTTGATTTGTTTTAAATGGTATTTAATATTCTTGCAACTTCCTGCTGTGAAAATAAATCGACTCATCCCCGTCCTTCTAACACTATGTTTTTGTGGCGTTTTCACAGATAAATATCATTTTCAAGCCTCTCAAATTGATCACGATTTTAATAATTATCACCTTCAAGTTTCACAATTGTTGTGGGGGACCAACTGGAATGCGTTTGTTTTTGAGAAGCGAATACTAAATGAACCTAGCGCATGGTTAGGTGGCGCTTGGAGTGGATGGGAGGCTTGGAGTTTATCAAGTTTTTGGGCAGGGAAGGAAATTAATCTATTTGATTCAGGTTCAGGAATAAAGTTTGTTGGTTGGACCTTATTGGGAGGTGAATTTGAACGACTTAATGAAATTAATGTTAGCCAAATTAACGGTATTTCAGAGCTTGGGATATTATTTGAAATAGAAGACGGTGTAAAGAAAGGAACAATAGATGCTCAGCTAATTGATGTTGGTGAACAATGGAAAATAAGAGGAATTATTGAGCTAATGGAGTCTTCATCTATATCGATAGGAGCGGGTATGAATTCAGATTTGAGCGGCCATGGTTGGTTTCTATTTATCAGTAAGAGACTTGAGAATATTGAAATATCAGTGGAGTTGCAAGGACCACAATTTTATTTATCATGTGGGATTAAACGGTTTGGGAAAATTCAGAGCTCACTATTTCATAAACAAGGTTCTGTAGGAGGTTCTACAAATTGGGGTATAAAATGGTGAAGCATTTTTTTTTCATTTCATTTTTTTTAATCCAGTCCCAAGTCGTCATATCTCAATCGCAACAGGCTATAAACAAATTAATTATCCCAGCAATTGAAGATGGTTGGATGGAAGTTTACGAGGGTGAATTAATTTCTAAACATCTATTACAATATGGATGGCCAGTAGTTGCAGAAGAAGCTTGGGCTATTGATGGTGTCCGTGAAGAGGTTATTGTTAAAGTGATTCAGAACGATAGGTGGGGGATTTGGTGTAGCTGGGGAAGGCAGTCACTATCTCCAGAGTCAAAAGCGATTAGTTGGAACATTGTAGGTGTTGGTGACTTCGGTTCTGGCGCTGCTGCTAACCTAGAGGATTTTGAAGGGGGTAGAATGGGCTTTATTACTCGTGTAAAAGGTCTAAATTGGGGCATAGTGGCTGAGAGAGATGCGGGTGAAGTGGGAGTGGACTATCTCGGAGGTTACTATCAAAGCAGATTAGGTGAAGGTGTGAATTTTATTATAGGAGACCATAGGGTTCATTGGGGTTCAGGGTCCACAGTCTTCAGGTACGATCCATTTCAATCAATGCGCGCTCCTCATAATTTAGGTCAAACAAGTCGTGATTTTAGTGGCGTTAATACAGGAGATGGCACTCCTAGTCGAAGAGGTTTTGCCGTAAGTAAAACAAATAATAATTGGTTGATTTCTACCTCGTTTGATACTAAAAGTAGAGAATGTGTTATTGATACGACTACCGGGGAAATAACTTCTATTTATTCTTCGGGATTACATAGGACAGAAGTTGAAAGATCACGTTTAGAAGTACGGCAAAGTCGATTGGCATGGAGTGTTTTTCACAAAGGGCAGCAGACTATGTTAGGGATATTAGGAGAGGTCGGGCCAGGAAATATTGTTGGCTTACTTGTTAGAAGAGAGAAGAATGCACTTAGTTATGAATCTGAAATATCTATATTTAAAGGAGGTGTCTCAATTAACAATAGAGCTGTGTTTGCCTCTGGTAAAAATATTTTTGTTTTTGCTAGCATTGATAAACACAGTTTAAAACATCCATATAGGATGTATGGTGAGCAATCTAATTCTGATTCAAGTTGGGTTGGTGGGGGTGGGTTTTTTATTGAAGAAAACAATAAGAAATTAGTTGTAAAATCGGAAATAAAGCATGGAGAGTTGAATTTCAGATCAACACTGTCATGGGATTCAGAATTAGAAATCGGGGGAGAACTACAAACTCGATTTCAAATAAAGGGAGCTTATGATGGCGCAGTAGAATTACTAGCGAGAGTAAAATGGGATCTTCCTTTTGTGAAGTTTACAGGTGAGGTGATAAAATCGGGCAATGACTTTGCGAGTATTGGTAGAGCTTTTAGAGTAGATATTAAAAATGAGAGAACGTTAACTGTGGCGGTTATGAATGGTGGAGATGATATGCTTGGTAGGCTCTATCAACTCCTTCCCACTGCTCGTGGTTACAGATTGTTTTCAGTTGGGGATTCTACAAGACGTGCGATAATTACTTGGGAGGTGATTAGGGATAGGTTGGTGATTTCGTTTGAGAAGGTTTGGCCTAAATCAAAAGTTCATGAAGGAGAACTTTCGTCACAACGAATTTCAATACGGTTTGAAGGGAGGTAATTGAGTGCGTACCTTGCAGACAACTTAGAATTTAAAAGAAATATGGCGAATACTTCTGATATTAAAAATGGGATGTGCTTGAATCACAATCATGGGTTATGGCAAATCATTGAGTTTTTACACGTGAAGCCTGGTAAGGGAGCTGCTTTTGTAAGGACGAAACTTAAAAATATAGAGACGGGGAAAGTAGTTGATCATACATTTAATGCGGGCACTAAAATTGACCCTGTGAGGATTGAAACGAGAGAGTATCAGTTTCTTTACAATGATGATATGGGTTATCACTTTATGAATAGTGAGACATACGAACAAATTCCAGTAGAAAAGCATCTGATTAATGCACCTGAGTTTTTAACTGATGGGCTTATCTGCAAGATATTATTTGACGCAGATAGTGAACGAGCAATTTCTTGCGATTTACCGAATCATATTGAGGTTGAGATTACTTACACCGAACCCGGTGTGAAGGGTGATACAGCTACAAATTCATTAAAGCCTGCAACCGTTGACACAGGAGTTGAAGTACGTGTCCCATTATTTATTAATACAGGTGATTTTATTAAAGTAGACACTCGGACTAAAGAGTATTCTGAGAGAGTTAAAAAGTAAGGTTAAGTATGGGGGAAATTAGCGAAAAAAGATTGAGAGGAAAGCTTGAACTGAGAGAGTTTAAACTCAGCGCTTTACTTGATGTAACTCGTGCAATTAATTCTAAGTCATCTGAAGATGAACTTTTAGAACACTACAGTAAAGCACTTCAAACCCATCTAGGTATTGGGCGCTTGGTTCTTTATTCTGTGGATTTAGGAAGATCGTTTTGGAGATTGCTTATTGCCAATGGCGTTTCAGGGGATGTCCCAGAGACTCAGCCAATTGAGTTCTTCAATAAACTAAATTCAGGAGGGATTTCATTAGCTGGAGTAGATGGTTTAAACAATCATTCATTTGATATTGTTATTCCAGTATATAAAGACGAAATAGTAATAGCGTTTGTATTAGCAGGTGATAAAGAAGAGGATGCGCCGGGTATGAGCCCGGTGGTTAAACACTTAAACTTCATTCAAACACTTACTAATATTTTAGTGGTGGCATTGAGAAATAGAGAACTTGTAGAAGAGAATCTAAGGCAAGCGGGGGTGAGGAAAGAACTTGAGTTAGCTGGGGAAATGCAAGCAATGTTATTACCTAAGGTTTGGCCGGAGGATAGTAAAATAGATGTTTCAGGGTATTATCAGCCACACCAACAAATAGGAGGGGATTATTACGATTGCTTTTTAGTAGGAGTAGATCAGGTTGTTATGTGTATGGCTGATGTGAGTGGAAAGGGGGTAGGTGCAGCTATTTTGATGTCTAATTTCCAAGCAAATGTGAGGGCTATTTTCAACAGCGATTCGCGATCATTAATAGAAAAAGTAAAGGAGCTAAATACACGTGTAATGGCTAGTGCTCAGGGTGAGAAGTATATTACATTTTTCGTAGCTGTATATGATAAAAAATCAAATTCATTAGAATATGTGAACTGCGGACACAATCCACCATTGTGGATTGATACTCAAGGAAATTCGTTTTTATTAGAGCTCGGTGCAGTGGGTTTAGGGATGTTTAAGGAATTACCTACGATTGTTTCAGGCAATGTGGAAGTTCTCTCTGGTTGCACCTTAATATGTTACACAGACGGTTTAGTTGAGCAAGAGAATGAAAAAAGTGAAGCTTTTGGAATGGCCAGATTAGAGGAAATAGTAAGGAAAGGTGAAAACGTTACAATTGATGCTATGCACTCTACTATGGTTAAGTCTCTTAATGATTTTAGAGGATCAACCCCCCCGTTAGACGATACAGCTCTTTTAAGCTGTCGCTTTAGGTAGAGTTTTATTTCGACTTTCAATATCTAGAACCACTAAAAGCGCTAAGAACCCCCAAAATGGCGCGCTAGCTTTATCAGTGTCTAAGTAATTGTTTAATACTCCGTGAATGAAGTAGGTCATTAATCCTAGATATATTGATACAGCTAAATTTCGTTCTTCCTTATTTTTAAGGTTATTCCACAAACGAAATCCGACAATTGAAGCCCACCAAATTAACAGTAAGACTAATACACCCCCCATTACCCCCTGTTCTGCAAGAGGCCCGAGGTATTCACTGTGTGCATTTCCTCCGTCAGCATTATTTGTGCTAATAGTTGTTTTTAAATCTGACTTTTGAAAAGGGGCGTAAACAAACTGATATGTTCCAGGACCCCAACCTGTGATAGGTCTTTCTTGAAAAAGAGAAACAGCACAGCTCCATCTATTGAGCCTTTCTAAATTGGAGTCGTCACTTGAAATATTCGAAATAGATTTCACATGTTGAGTCAAGTTGTCTGATGAATCTTGCTTATTTCTCTGAAGATCTATCATTAACGTGTCGAAATTTACTAAGAGCACCACTACCACTACAGCACCTATTGATGCTAAAGTTTTAAGTTTAATACCTATTCTCATGGCTATAAAAAGAACCCCTACTCCCGCAAGAGAAACCCATGCTGCTCTTGTGAACGAGAGGATTAAGCCTATTGCGATTATTACTGTTGCAATACCTATAAGCAACCTTGGTAATGTAGGTCTGTCTTTTTTTGATAAGAGTGCTATTGCTGGGGGTAACATCATCGCTAAGACAGCTCCATATGAAGTGTGGTCTTTAAAGAATGGCTTCATCATCCAATGGCCTGCGTGTTTGCTGAAGTCATATCCTGCATGTCGAATTACTGTATAAACTACAACAATACATAAAGGAAATAATAGCAGCATTACCATACGTTCTCTAAACTCTGGCTTATGGAGCATTATATGCCCTAAGAAGAAAAAGAAACTTACAATAAACCAAGCCCGCGACGTCATAAATTTCAGCGAAACTAGCGGGTCATAACTTGTAACTGTAGTGATAGCCATCCAGACCATCATGCTTCCAATTATTATTGAAATGGGGTGTGAAAAAAGTCTCTTATCGACTGGCCAACCATTAAAAAATCGAAATAAAAAAATGATTAACGCCCCGAATAGTAAAGGTTCTGTGGGCATATAAAGCCCCAAAGTTGTTACCCCTAATTCTTGGAGGTTAATGCTAAAAGGAACAGCTAATAATATAAACCCAATATATAAATCAAGCCTTTTAACACTCCACCATGCAAGTAGAATCACAAGAGGTAAAAGAGCAAATAACAAAAAGTCATTGTATGCACAAACCACTAATAGAATGGAAAAAAGGAGTGTTCCTATAAGAACAGTTTTATCTATCAGCCACGACTTCACTTACTTCGAGTTTCAGCTACTTTAAGACTGTCGACAATCAATAATAAAATTAAGGTCATAGAGAGAGTTGAAAGAACACTTACAACAACAATCAGCCATCTCACAGGATATGTTTTCTTATCAGCAGCTTCAGCAAAGTCAACCACAAGGCTAGATGGTAATTGTGTTGAGGCATCTACCTTCATTAAATCAAATCTCTTCTTCAATGTCGCAAGCTGCTCATAAGCTGGCTCAAGGAAGTTTATTTGCTTATTGTATTGGTTAGCTAGTTTAGATATACGTTCTAAATCGGCTTTCAAAATTACCGCTCCTCTCATATTGTTTTCAGCAACAGCTCTTCCATATTCAGCAGTTAATCCTTCAACTTGAGCTTCAAAGTCATAAATACCATGAGAGTGAAGCTCACTTAATTCATTTTCAGCATCCTCAATCTCTTTAATTGCCTGGTTGTATGATTCTTTAGCGAGTCTAAAAGCATTCTTAGCTCTTTCATTTCTTAATGCATTAGCAAGGCTATCTACCAAGAAAACCAGATCATTTGCGATTTCTTTTGCAACATTTGGGTCTCTATCTAAAACATGTATTCGGATTGAACCAAACCTTGTTAAATCAGCCCCCACGTTACTGTTGTATTCTTTCTGAAGCAGGGTTCTAGAGCCGACCTCATTAAGGTCTATGTCATAATGCTCGTCCAAATTGTGGTTGTTTATGATCTGTGATCTAACTTTATTACTATTGAGCAATTGCAACAGTCTTTCAGCATCTTCAGTCTCTCCATAAGCAAGTAAATCACCCTGTTTACTTTCTTCAAAGAATGCTTCACCAATGGAGCTTTGTGTAGTTGCGAACATAATTACACTGGATTCGAATTTCTCCTCTATAATGAGTGAAACACCAGCGGATATTATTAATGTAATAACACCTACGATAATAAATATACGCAGTTTGCTAAACACAAATAACAATAGGTGAGATGAGTCTAATTTAGCTGAATCTCTATTTTCGTCTCTTTGAATCATTTCGCAAAGTTACGCTTAGAAAAGTTTAGATTTTAACTCTGTCAACCGCTATAGGTAAAGTATGTTCTTTAACTTTACAAGATGGCGCGAATTGCTTTAAATGCTCGTTTACTTATTCCAGGAAAGCTTGAAGGGACGGGGTTGTTTACTCACCAGTGCTATAAGAGATTTATTTCCTCTCGCCCTCAAGATGATTTTTTGTTGATTTTTGATAGAAAACCACCTATGGAATTTGATTATGGGTCGAATTGCAAGAAAATTTGTTTACTTCCTCCGGCAAGAAGACCATGGTTATTTGATTTGTGGTTTGATTACGCCATAACGTGGAAGTTGAGACTTTGGAAAGCAGATCTTTTTATTTCAACAGATGGTTACATTTCAAGAAGGACTAAAGTTCCACAGTTAAATGTAATTCACGACATCAATTTCGAACATCACCCTGAGTGGCTCCCGCCGAGATTCTCTAATCATTTTAGAGCAAGATTCCCTGTGTATGCTAGAAAGTCTACAAAGCTCTGTACAGTTTCAAATTTCAGTAGAATTGACATAGCTGAGAAATATAATATCAATAAATCTAAAATTTCTATAATACCTAACGCTCCTGACAGTAAATTCTCACCTATTTCACAATCAGAAAAATTAAATTCTAAAAATCAGTTTGCGAAGGGTAATAGCTATCATGTTTTTGTCGGCTCTATCCACCCAAGAAAAAACATTCACGGAATGTTAGACGCTCATAGAGAGTATAGAAAACGAGGCGGAAAGTCAGACTTAGTAATTGTAGGTACTGCAATGTGGAGAGATGATCATCAGGATGTAGAGGGTGTTCATTGGGTAGGAAGGTTGGAAGATGAAGTCTTGGTATCTGCAATTGCGGGTGCCAATGCACTTTTATACTTGCCGTTTTTTGAAGGTTTCGGTGTTCCAGTAGTAGAGGCAATGGCATGCGGTATTCCAGTAGTTGCAAGCGATACTTCTTCTCTTCCTGAAGTGTGCGGAGGTGCCGCCGCTGCATTAGTTAATCCAAATGATTTTGAAGGAGCTGCACAGGCTTTGTTGGATTTAGAAAAAGATGCGGTTTTATTTAAAGAAAAATCAAACGCAGGCATTCTAAGGGCAGAAGATTTTAGCTGGGATAAGAGTGCAGAGAAGTTCTCGAGTATAATCACTGAGCTTCTGAGATCATGATTAAGCTTAGACCTTTTTTAGAGTCCAATCGTATTGAGGCTGGATGTGATGAGGCGGGGCGAGGGTGTTTAGCTGGGCCGGTTGTTGCGGCTGCTGTAATTTTAGATAAATCTATAGCTGAAGAGTTAGATCTAAATGACAGTAAGCAGTTAACCGCTAAAAAGCGAGACGAACTGAGAGTTAAAATTGAGGAAAAGTCGATTTCTTGGGCTGTGTCTTTTGTGCCACATGATAAGATTGATGAAATAAACATTCTTCAGGCTTCTTTTTTAGCGATGAGGCAATCTGTAGACAAATTGCATGTCTATCCAGACCATCTTTTAATTGATGGAAACAGGTTTGTATCATCTGATTCAATGCCTCCTCACACTTGCATTGTAAAAGGCGACGCTAAGTTCTCATCTATAGCTGCAGCGAGTATACTTGCGAAGACACACAGAGATGATTTCATGCTTAAGCAAGATGAGAAATGGCCTGGATATAGTTGGGATACAAATTTCGGATACCCCACAAAAGCTCATCGATTAGCTATAGATAAATTAGGCCCAACACCTATTCATAGAATTAGTTTTAAACTTCTCTAGGATAATGAAAGTCAGACTAAATCACTTTATATTCAGATTAACACATCATTTTGTTAGACGAAACTAATAATAATCACCTCGTTTTAGGTAAATTGCATACTATCAAAACAATCAATTAACTATTATGAAACGCGTTATTTTCCTCTTTTTTGCCGCTATTCTTTTCTCGCTCACAAACGCTCAGGCTCAGTGTGATCTATTCTTCTCAGGTTACGCTGAAGGATCTTCAAACAATAAATATCTAGAAATATATAATCCCACGAGTTCTGATATATCTCTTGACGGGTATGCTTTTCCAAGTGTATCTAACGCTCCTACTACTCCTGGGGTTCACGAGTACTGGAATACATTCGAAGTAGGTGCTGTAGTAGCTGCGGGTGATGTATACATCATCGCTCACGGGAGTGCTGATCCATTAATACTAGCAGAAGCTGATCAGTTTCATACTTACCTATCTAACGGTGATGACGGATACGCTCTTGTTCAAGGAGTCGAGGCAGATTACGTAATTTTAGATATGATTGGTTTATGGGATGCAGATCCAGGATCAGGATGGGAGGTTGCTGGTGTTGCTAATGGTACACAAAACCACTCATTAATCCGTAAATCTGATGTAACTAATGGAAACGGAGGAGATTGGGCTTCATCTGCTGGAACGAATGTTGATGATTCTGAGTGGATAGTATTAGATAATGACGATTGGGCTGGTCTTGGAGCTCATGACTTCACTGGTTCTTGTGGTGATGCTGTACCGGGTTGCATGAATCCAAATGCATCTAACTATGATGCTGCTGCAACATCTGATGATGGATCATGTGCATTTGCAAATGCATGTAATCTTGATGGTATAGAGGTTGCTGCTTCTAGTTTTGCATTCGTGCCAGCTGACTTAACAGTTGATGTAGGTTCACTTGTGTTTTGGGTAAACAATGGCGGTACTCACAATGCAAATGGAGACATTGACACACAAACTGGTGTCTCTTTTGGTAATCCAGAATCATTTGGTTTCTCAAGTGTAGTTGGAGACGTTTCAGGGGTATGTATAGGATCTCACACCTTTACTATTCCAGGAGTTTATTCTTATGATTGTTCAGTAGGGACTCATGCTGCTCTTGGTATGGTGGGTACTATTACCGTAGGTGTTGGTGGTTGTATGGATGTTGCAGCTCCAAACTATAATGCAGCTGCTGATTTTGATGATGGATCTTGTGAAGCTTCTCCATATACTTTAATCGCAGATATTCAATTAGGCCAAGAAACTGGTGCTTTTGAGGGTGTAGCCGTTTTGACTTCAGGAGTCGTAACTGGTGTTTACGGATCTCTCGCAACTATCCAGGATGGGTCAGGTGCTTATTCTGGTATTTGGGTTAACGGTTCAGACGTAGCTTTACAAGTTGGAGATGCTGTTGAAGTAACAGCAACTGTTGGTGAGAGTTATGATCTTACACAACTCACTTCGCCTTCAGTCACTATCCTAAGCCAAGGAAACGCACTTCCAGCAGCTGAAGTCCTTGCTACGGTTGATGTAATTGCTGAGCAGTGGGAAGGTGTATTAGTCCAAACAACGGGAACTGTAAATGACGATGCTCTTGGATATGGAGAGTGGTCATTAGATGACACTTCTGGACCTGTTCGTGCTGATGATCGTGGTTACGATGCTATAGGAGCCGGTCTTGTAACAATAGGAGCAATGATTCAGGTTACTGGAGCTCTAGATTTCTCATACGGTGATTTTAAAATTCAGCCTCGTGACGTTAACGATGTTCTTCTATATGGTTGTACAGGAACAAATGCAGATAACTATAACTCTTCTGCATCTTTAGATGATGGGTCTTGTATTTTCACTGGAGCATCTTGTACTCTTTTCGTATCTGAGGTTGCTGAAGGCTCTTCAAATAACAAGTACATCGAACTATATAACCCTACTTCTTCAACTATTTACTTAGACCAATACACAATGGCTAATTGTAACAATGGATGTGATAATCCATCAGCTGTGTATCTTACAGATCAATTTGACTACTGGACATTTAATTTCCCTGCTGGAGCAACAGTTGCTCCTAACAGCACATTCATTATAGCTCACGGATCTTCGGATCCTATAATACTTGCTGTTGCAGATATGACATACACTTACATGTCTAACGGTGATGATACTTGGGGATTAGTTGAGATTGTAGGTGCAGATACTGTTATGATTGATTTAATCGGAGATATCGGACCTGATCCTGGGTCTGGATTTATTGTTTCAGGAATTTTGGATGCAACAAAAGATCACACATTGGTTCGTAAGTCTGATGTCAATGCGGGTAACATGGGAGACTGGTTAGCTTCCGCTGGTACTAACGAATTTGATGGAGAGTGGATTGTTAATGATCAGGATGATTGGACAAACATAGGTTCACACGTGTTCACTAGCGGGTGCGCAGTTGATACAAGCGGATGTATGGACCCAGCAGCTTCTAACTACGACCCTTCAGCTACTACAGATGATGGATCTTGTATCTTTATTCCTACATTAACTGTACAGGATATCCACAATGGAAACTTTAGTGGACAAGTTGTCACAGGTGGAATTGTAACTGGTGTTTACGATGCATCAAGTTCTTTAGCAGGAAATGCTTCTTATGTTATTCAAAATGGAACGGGAGCGTTTTCAGCTATATGGTGTATTGGTACAGGAGTAGTGACAGGAGATTTAGTGGATGTTGCAGGATCTGTATCTGAGGTTTACGGCTTACGCCAAATCGCTGGCGCTGCTGCCACCATTATTTCTTCAGGCAACGTACTACCTGCTGCTGAATTACTTACTACAGGTGCTATGAATGATGAGCAGTGGGAGAGTGTACTAACTCAACTTCTCGCTCCAGTTTCTAACGAAAATGCTGGTTACGGTGATTGGCTACTAGACGACGGTTCTGGTAACGCTAAGGTTGCTAACTTGGGTTACAATGCCGTAAACGATAGTGTTGATGTGGGTGGTGTTATGGTACCGGTTGTAGCTCTTGGAGCAACATATAGAGTGACAGCACCGAACTTTTACTCATACGGAGCATGGAAACTAGTTCCACGTGATACTTCAGATGTTGTACGTCTTGGATGTATGGATTCATCATTTCCTAATTTCGACCCATTAGCCGCTGAAGATGACGGGTCTTGTTCTTCAACCCCAGGTTGTATGAACCCTGAGGCAGATAACTACAATCCTGATGCTACTGTAGAAGATGGTTCTTGTGTGATTGCTGGTTGCGATGATCCATTAGCGTTAAACTATAATGCTAACGTAACGGATCCAGATAACACAACTTGTTATTACACTTTACCTGCAATTTTAATTAATGAGATACATTATAATCCAAGTTCTGATCAAGGTGATGATTTCGATTGGGAATTCTGTGAGTTATATAACTATGGAGATCTTGCAGCAGATTTAAGTGGGTATCACTTTGTAAACTCAGCTTCTGGTGCACCTCAATTAGGATTAATTTTCCCTGCAGGTACTTCTTTAGCTGCAGGAGAGTTTGTAATTGTTACTGTAGCAGGCGGTGGTGGAACACTTAACTATTCTGGAAATGGATACCAAGTCTTCGAATTGGAGCTTGGAAACTTCTCCAATGGTGGTGAAGCAGTATCACTTGAAGATGCTTGGGGTAATGTTGTAGATGCTGTTACATATGCTTCATCGGGTCTTTGGCCTGGATCAGGATTCAGTATTTTAGGATCGACATTAATAGGAGATCCTAACGGAGGCGGCGCTACTTTAGAGTATATACCAGAAGTTCTTGCTGCATACTCTGCTGGTACGCTTGGAATGGATAATGATCTTGGTTCTAACTGGCAAGCCTCTTGGGTTGATGGAGGAACACCTGGAGCGGCTAACTCATCGGCATTTGGATGTAATGATGCTACAGCTTGTAATTACAATGCGACTGCTTTTTTAGCAGATAATGCAACTTGTACATACGACTGCTATGGTTGTACGTACCCAGATGCAGAGAACTTCACAAATGGTGCATCCTTTGATGATGGTACTTGTACTTTCAATGGCGGCGTTAACCCATGTCCTTCTGACTTAAATGGAGATGGAACGGTTACTACAGGTGACCTTCTAATTTTCCTTGGGGCATTCGGTGCTATTTGTGAGTAATATCAAGTCTATTGATATAAGGATTAATTTATATCTATAATATCTAGAAAAGGCACTCCGAAAGGAGTGCCTTTTTATTTGTTCAAATATTGAATAAATTCAGACATTGTCTATTTTAGAATCATAAATGTGGTTTCCTCATTTGAGAGGTTAAGGTCCCTATCTTCTAAAGTTATTCGAAACCTTAGAGTGTCATATACAGATTGAAGACTCCAAGTATTCATAGCGATTTCAATAACGCCTTTTAGCGCTTGATTAGAACCTGCCGGATTTACTCTTGGAACTCTATAGTAAAATGGTACTTGTCCTTGAGCTGGGATAAGTGGTATATGTGTCCATTCACCATCTCTTAGTTCGTCGTATTCGCACATAAGATTAAAATGGTGCTCACAAGTGCTACAAAATGGAGGGAGTATGTCTGATGAGTTTAAGCCTAAATTTCCATCACCGTCTGTAAACTCAATCGATAGAACGGCGCTATTATCTTCAGATATGTCAAAAGCGAGAAATTTAATTGCAGGTTCGATAGGATAGTTTGGCTCGGGGAGACAACTTGTGTAAACTAAACTGATAAATAAGACTATGGAGCTATTTTTAAACTTTTTCATTGATACGAAGCTACCACTTCCGAACTTAGCTAAATGTTAATCGAAGATAATTTCATAAAAACACGTAGTGAATTAATTTCTAAATTAAGGAAAATGCATGTTTTGAAAGATTCTAGCTTCGAGAAGCTAGCAATTAAAACGTTTAGATTTCAAGCTGAGTATAATACAATTTATAAGACGTTTGTTGATTTATTAAAAATCAATCCAGCTTCAATTTCTGATTTTAAAGACATTCCATTTCTTCCAGTTGAAGCATTTAGAGATCACAATGTTACTACGGGTGAGTTTTCGCCTGAAATAATTTATAAAAGCTCAGGAACTACAAATTCAGGTAAAAGATCGGAACACAGAGTGCGCACAGTAGATTGGTATAATGAAGTGTCAAGTAGAATTTATTCATCCTTAGTAAGTCCAGTCAACAATCTGACGTTGTTCGCTTTGCTACCAGGATACATTGAGAGAAAGAACGCATCACTTGTTGAGATGTCAAGGTCATTCATGAAAGCGTCTAACCAGCCAGAGCGCTTCTACCTTAACAATACCGAAGCTTTAATAGATGACCTTACTCACTCTATTTCAAAAGGTGATGAGGTTACTATTATAGGAGTTACACATGCTCTTTTAAATCTTTTAGAATCGGATAACGCCTCAAATCTTCCCCGCGCAGTCCTAGAAGCACAACTCACGATAGTTGAAACAGGAGGTATGAAGGGGCATGGGAGGGAACCCATTAGGAGTGAAGTTCATTCTCGCATTCGCAAGGTTCTCCCTAATTCTAAAATCATTAGTGAATATGGAATGACAGAGCTTCTTTCTCAAGCATACTCTCTAGATGGTCGTTACTTTATACCTCCTTCTTGGATGCGAGTGGTCGTTAGGGATCCGTCAGACCCAGGGTCGATACTTAAACCCGGTCGTACAGGAAGACTACAAATTGTGGATCTAGCGAATATTGATAGTTGCGCCTTTATCTCTACATCCGATCTGGGGAGTATTAAGAGTGAAGATAGCCACGAATTTGAAGTTATAGGTCGCTTTGATCATTCTGAAGTAAGAGGGTGTAACCTACTTTCAGTTTAGGATATTAAATACTACCCTACAGAAACGAGGAAGTAGTTTTTCTTCCCTCGCTGCAATAACAAGTGTTTACCGTTTAATAAATCACTTCGATTGATGGATTTATTATCATCTACTAAGTCCTTATTTAAACGAATGCTATTTTCCTTGAGAGCTCTTCTAGCTTCGCCTTTAGATGATAAGAAACCTGTGTACTCGCTTAGGAGATCGATAATCCCTACCCCAGAATCAATAATATCAGGCGAAATAGTTGCTTTATCTACACCTTCAAAGACAGACAGGAATTCAGCTTCTGGGAGATTTTCTAAGTCAGATTTAGCGCTCTTTCCGAATAGAATTCTGGAAGCGGCGATAGCTGTTTTAAGATCTTCCTCTGAATGGACTCTTGTGGTAATATCCTCGGCTAGGGCTATTTGAATAATTCTTGCTCGAGGATTTTCAGCATGGGCAGCTTCAAGAGACTCTATCTCTTCCTTGCCTTTAAGAGTGAAGATTCTAATTAGTTTACCTGCATCTTCGTCAGCTACATTCATCCAGTATTGGTAGAATTTATATGCAGAGGTGCGTTTTTTATCAATCCAAATATTGCCTCCTTCACTCTTCCCAAACTTACTTCCATCTGCCTTTGTTATGAGCGGAGCTGTCAAAGCAAAAGCTTGCCCTGATCCTTTTTTACGGATAAGCTCGGTGCCAGTTAAGATATTGCCCCATTGGTCTGAACCACCCATTTGGACTTTACAATTCTCATTTTTCCAAAGATGATAAAAATCATATCCTTGTACCAGTTGATAAGTGAATTCGGTGAAACTCATACCTTCCTCTAAGCGATTTTTCACACTGTCCTTAGACATCATGTAGTTCACAGTGATGTGCTTTCCTATATCACGGATGAAGTCAAGGAAGTTAATCCCTTTAAACCAATCAAAATTATTTACTACACGTGCAGCATTCTCCCCTTCAAAGTCAAGAAATTTCTGAAGCTGATTTTTCTGGCTATTGAGATTATGCTGCATTACATCCAAGTCCAGTAGCTGCCTCTCTTTGGTTTTGCCACTTGGATCTCCCACCATACCAGTTGCTCCACCAACAAGAACCATCGGCTTATGTCCAGCTCTTTGCCAGTGTAACAGAAGCATCACAGGTACAAGGTTTCCTATGTGGAGTGAGTTAGCAGTAGGGTCGAATCCCACATATCCAGCGGTACTTTCCTTAGCAAGTTGCTCCTCTAGTCCGGGCATGATGTCGTGTAACATCCCCCTCCATTTTAATTCTTCAATCAGATCCATTTCGTAAAGATAAGTTTACAGATGCGGTAGAAGGCGCTCCATCGCCATTCCTCTACTCCCTTTTAGCAATATATTTTTCCCCACAACCTTATTCTCTTCTATTTCTAAGGCCAAACTCTCCACTTCCTCATAAAATCTTCCAGCCCCATCCACAAATTCCTTCACCTTACAAAATTCCACCCCCACAAAAAACCCATCTAATCCGAGTTCAGTACAAAGTGCCACCACTCTCTTGTGAGACTCGGAAGAAAAATCTCCAAGCTCCCTCATTTCTCCTAGAATAACAAGTCTATCACCTTTGTTGTTTTTAGCGAATGACTCAAGAGCCTTCTCCATGCTAGAGGGATTAGCGTTATATGCATCTAGCAGAATTTCATTACTCCTAGTTTTCACCACCTGTGATCTATTGTTCGATGGAACATACTCTGAGACAGCTTCACCCACATCTTCTCGCCCTACTCCGAAATATCTCCCAATAGTAATCGCCGCAGCAATGTTATCTAAGTTATAATCGCCTTCAAGTTGAATTTCTCTCTCCTCACTTTCATAGCCTTGTTCAGCCCAAACAAACTTCCTCCCCCCATTCATCTCAAACCTCACAACAGGTTTCATATCCTGAGTTCCGAAAATGCTTCTATCTAAACCTTCACTCACCTCCATTAATTCATCATAGCCTCCATGGACGAATACTCTTGCCCCATCTACTTCGCTGAGGTAATCAAATAATTCCTTTTTACCTTTCTTTACCCCATCCTCCCCTCCAAAGCCTTCGAGATGGGCAAGGCCTATGTTAGTTATTATCCCCAAATTAGGTTCAGCTATCCTAGCTAAATTAGCTATCTCCCCGATATGATTAGCCCCCATCTCTACTATTAAAAATTGACAATCCCTCGGTGCTGAGAGAATAGTTAGCGGTACCCCGATATGATTATTAAGGTTTCCCTTAGTTGCGTGAACCTTGAATTTCTTCGACAGCACCGCCGTCGTAAGTTCTTTCATCGTCGTCTTGCCGTTACTCCCTGTTATACCCAGTACCGGCATCTCGATAAATGTACGTCTATAGTATTTTGCTAAGTTTTGTAATGTTTTAAGAACATCATCAACTAAAATGATTTGGTCTGAAACCCCTATGCTAGCATCATCTACGACAGCTGCTATACATCCCGATTTTAAAGCATCATGCGCGAATTTATTGCCATCGAAATTCTCACCATGTAGAGCGAAAAACAGCATTCCTTTCCCACAAGCTCTAGTGTCGGTAGTGATTCCATTTTCTGCTTTTAAGAAAAGCTCATATAATTCCTCAATTTGCATATATCTGCAGCTATTAAAAAAACCCTAACGCACAATGTACGTTAGGGTTTTAGAAATTTTCAAGTTAATGATTTATTGACCTTAGTAAGGAACAGGAGTACCTACTCTTGTCATCGCACAACGGAAGCCAACAGTCGATGATGACTGATTCTCATCCATAAAGCGACGGGTTCCAGGAACGAGCCAATAAGCTCTGTCATCCCAGCTACCACCTTTATAAACTCTAGATTCGTTATTTACAAGACTAGACCCTCCGTAGTCGTACATACGACCCGAGTTTTCGGATGCGTCATCAGGGTTTCCAAAATCAACAGAACTGTTGATATCACCATCACGATAATCAATGTTGTCAGCTATTCTATAGTTAGTTCTTCCGATGTTTTCTTCGAGAGTAACATCTCTATATCTCATATCGCCAGGAATAGCAATAATATTCTTACTAAAACCTTTCCTCATATCAGATGCAATAAGAGCTTCGCTGTCAATAATAAGTTCCATAGCTTCAGCCATAATCACTTGACTTTCTTCCTCTTGGCGTTTAAAACTTACTTCCTGTGCAGTTTCAATTTTTAAGTCTAAACCATCGAGTAACTCTTCATCTTCAGGTGATAAGCCGACACCTCTATTGTCAGATTTGTATTTCTTTATGAACTCAGCTGTTCTATCTATATCATATACAACGTAGTCGTATTTATCTTCTGGATTCCCTTCAGCATTCATAACCATAGTTTGGAAATCATTACCTCTAAATGATCGGAAAGCAGCGTTATCTAGGTTAGATAATGGACGGTAAACATCCATAACCCATTCATTTACGTTTCCAGCCATGTTATATAAACCGTAGTCATTAGGGGCATAGCTACGCACATTTACAGTGATATCACCTCCATCATCTAAAGCTCCAGCAACTCCCATATAATCTCCACGTCCTTTTACAAAGTTCGCCTTTACTTTTCCGTATTCCTTATTTCTTAGATCGTCATTTCTAATATAGTGACCATCCCAAGGGTAGGTTCTCCTTTCATCGATAAGCTCGCCGTAGCTATTACCGATTAAGCCTAGCGCAGCGTATTCCCACTCAGCCTCAGTTGGCAGTCTGTAATCGGGTAGAAGCAATCCATCTTCTAACTTAATGTCACGATAACCACTTGAGTTAGGTCTGAAATCTTTGACACCTTCAATTTCACGCTCACCTATATATTGTCTATTAAGATAGGTTGATGTTGTGAAATGCTCTTCATCCATTTGAGCCTCAGGGTTATGAACTAAAAGCCCCTCTCTAATTAAGATATTTTCATTTACTCGGTCAGTTCTCCATGTACAAAAATCATTTGCTTGATTCCAAGACACCCCTACTACTGGGTAGTCACGATATGATGGGTGACGTAGGTAGTACTTAACCATTGGCTCATTGTAAGCGAGCTTTTCACGCCAAGCTAATGTGTCAGGAAGTGCACGCTCAACAATTTCAGGGAATGAATTTCCATAAACTCGTTCAAGCCATGTTAGGTACTCAAGCCAAAACATATTTGTTACTTCTGTTTCGTCTAGATAGAATGAAGAAACGGTTACACGTCTTGGAGCGTTATCCCATGATCCCATTAGATCATCTTCAACTTGTCCCATTGTGTAAGTACCACCCTCAACAAGTATAAGCCCTGGGCCTGTTTGTTGCTCGAAAAAAGAAGGTTTTTCAAATCCTCCATTGTCAGATGAGTTGTACGACCAGCCTGTAGCTCCAGAACGCTCTTTAAAGCATCCAGTGAGTGCGGCCATCATTACAAAAAGTGAAAGAATGCTTGTGGGTTGTTTCCAGGTCATCTTGTTCTTTGTTTAAATATGTTAGTTTATCGTTCTTGCAGGTAAGCTCGTCCGATAATAAATCGTTTAATGTCTATCTATAACTAAAAAGTAGGGCAAGGTATTTTACGGAACTTACCTTTTCTTTGTTTACTGTCGAACTTTAAGGTCATACTAAGCTCGTGAGCACCACCTGTAGCTGGAGTTAGCTCTGATATTGTAATATCGTAGCTATAACCAAATCGCAAGATGTCGGTTTCTATACCCACAACAGCAATTAATGCGTCTCTATATTCAGTAAATGCGATCCCTCTATACCAAACACCACCAAATAAAGGTCCTTTGTTTACAAATAAGCCTAAGTTCATCTGCTTAAATTCGGCTTGTTGACGGAAAAGGAAGCTTGGAGATATTGAAGTAACCTCTTCTCCTTTGATGTTCGTTTTAATAGGGAGCTTGGCACCACCGTGTACGGTAAGCTTCATAGGAAGACGACTTAACCCTACAACTAATGATTCGTTAGGTTCATTTAAGTGGTGAGCGGCAAAACCTAGATGGAATTTATTGGTGAATAGAATCACACCAGTTCCGAAATCTACATTTTGGATTGTTCCTCCTCTAGGAGTGTCTTGAGTCTCATAAATAAATCCTCTTCGGGGATCTATCATATCGCCAAACGTCAGGTTGCTCCAATCTAATGACTTCTGGAAGTAGCTAGCTTCGAGAGCCGCTCTTAAAGAAATCTTACGAGTTAGATTTTGCTGGTAAGCATACATCCCCGTAATTCTAGTAGTCTTTAATGTATTCTGACCTGCCTGATCACTCATAACAGTTAATCCAAGCCCACCTTGGATACTTTTGACGTGTTGGTCATATGATACTGCCTGAGTCACATACGATCCGCTCATAGCGGGCCACTGATTCCTGTAGGACATCACGAGTCTTGGATCTCGATTTCCTCCAGCAAAAGCGGGGTTTAAAAACAGAGGATTCGCATAATATTGCGTGAATTCTGCATCTTGAGCATGCACTTCATTTGGAGCGCATACAGACATGATTCCCGCAAGAAGCGCGAATCCTAAAACGGTTGTTAGAGGTGTTTTCAACATAGAGGTTCCCATTGAACTCACAATAATACGGAATTTTAAGTTAATAAGCAGGAATAATATCTCTCGCTTGTTTACGTTTGTTCCATGATTAGTTACGAAATTTGGTGAAATAAACTGGGTTAACAACAAACTATTTAAAATGATATACACACAGCTTCGTGTATTTGCTTTGTTTTTCTTGCTTATGTGTATAAAAGCTAGTGCTTTGATAGGTCAGGTAGTTGAGGTGAATTTTGCATTCGAAACAAATAATAATGATTTCGAAATTCTTGTAGGTGAAGTTCAAATTCAGTCAAAATGGACTGGTGTTGAAGTTTTGAGTAACAATTATGTCTGGGAATTTGCAGGAACCAATGTGAAAGATTTCACAATCTCAGGAAATATAGATAACCCTTGGAGAGTCGTTAGAGGATCTAATACCGGAGAGTGGTTCGCACAATTCAGGGCGCCTAAATATAGAATTTCCCAAAATGGATATGTCGAGAGGTTAGTGAACTGGAGTGGGGTTATTGGCAGTTCACCAGCTGAAGAGAGTAGAGTAGTAAGAGTTTGGCCTGAACACTCAAAATTGTCTGAAGGAACATGGTTGAAATTTGCAACCGGGCAAGAGGGGATATTTAGAATAGGGTATTCAGACCTTGTAGCTTCGGGTGTAAACCCTGACACATTGATTTTTTCAGCCATACAACTTTATGGAAATGGCGGTCGAATGTTGCCGTTTGATAACGATACGGACAGGCCGCTTGATCTCCCTCTTTTAAAGATAGAAACCCAAGGTGAAGAAGATGGGGTTTTTGATTCTGAAGATGCTATTTTCTTCCATTCTTCTGGTGTGGACTCGTGGAGCTGGAATGGGTCTAGTGAGCGTTGGTCTCACGAAAAACACAACTGGTCTGACAGTGCTTATTACTACCTTAGAATAGATGGTCCTTCGAACCTAATTGGAAGTAGAATAGAGAGTCCAATTGCAAATAGTTTGCCTATACTGCAAGAATGGTCTAAGCATTTAGCGAAGAGATTTCATGAAGTTGAATCGCATAATATTGCTCAAAGTGGAAGGGAGTTCTATGGCGAACATTTCACGTATTTAGGCAGTCAGATATATGGATTTAGTTTCAACATACCTAATCTTGTTGGTGACACCGGTTGGGTTGATGCTAGAATTGCGGGTAGGACATTAGGTGCAACCAGTGATTTCATTCTGTTGTGTAATGGTGAGGAATCTCAAACTAGCGATATTTCCCTAAGTGAGAGCTCTCTTCTATTGGCCCAAAAAAGGAATCTCTCTCTCGGGGTAGAAATGCCGGGTGATGGTATTGATGTTCAATTGTCATTCACTCCAGGAAATGAATCAGCGCAGGGTTGGGTCGATTATGTAAGGGTTCAAGCATGGCAGGATTTGGTGGTTTCAGGTGGCCAGTTTTATATAAATGGTACACGTATGACCTCATTCACGAACTCAGCGAGATATACATTGGAAAATGCTGAATCTGTTGATGCTGTTTGGGATATAACTAACCCTTTAGAATCTGTGACGGTTGAGATTGAAGATTTAGGGGATGAATTAGCTTTTAAAGCGAATATGGATACAACCAGAAGATTTGTAGCTTTTAGATACAGCGCTGCTAATGAGGTTAGAGCTTTAGGGGAGGTAGGTAAAACTGATCTTCACGGATTGGGGCATTTGGATTTAGTTATTCTAACAGCTTTCCCATTGGACTCAGCTGCAAGAAGATTAGCTATTCTTCACGCTGATAGAGGGATGAGGGTTGCTGTAGTAAATCAACGCCAGGTATTTGATGCCTTTTCATCTGGTTCACCAGATCCAACAGCCATAAAGATGCTCATGATGATGTTGCGTGATAGGGCAACAAACACAGATGATGAGCCTAAGTATCTTACCCTTATGGGTGACGGAACTTTTCTAAATAGAAATCTTAACCCCGACGGAATAAACATAATTACATTCCAAAGTTCGAACTCTGAAAGCACAGTCAGTAGCTATGTGACTGATGACTATTTTGGGCTATTAGAAGATGGTATGGGTGAATCTCCTGGTGATAAACTAGCTATCGGAGTGGGGCGAATCCCAGCGACAGATCTTTCTCAAGCGTTAGGTTTTGTTTCAAAAGTAGAGACATACTTAGGAGCTTCAGGAGAATCATCTCCAACAGCTGAATGTGAAGCAGGTGGAGAGTCATCAATTTTCGGCTCTTGGAGAAATCGCATTATTTTTGTTACTGATGATCAAGATGGGAATAACAATGATGGGTGGCGTCACATGTCTGACAGTGAGGTTCATTCTGCGAGAGTGTCCCAAGAACACAATGAATATGACATCATAAAAATATATCCAGATTCATATATACAAGAAGTTACTCCCGGGGGAGAAAGGTATGACGCAGCAGAAGCTGATATAGCACGGAAAGTTCAAGAAGGGGCTCTTATTATTGATTATATAGGTCATGGTGGCGCAAGAGGCTGGGCTCACGAGAGAATTCTAAATACAACTACAATTAGAGAATGGACTAATAAAAACAGATTGCCTGTTTTTATGACTGCAACTTGCGAACTTTCTCGTTATGATGATCCTGAAGTAGAATCTGCTGGAGAAATGCTGATTTTCAATCCTGATGGAGGCTCTGTAGGAATGCTTACAACTACAAGAACTGTTTTTAGCGGTGGTAACCAAGAACTCAACACTGCATTTTTTAAAACTGTTCTCGATGAAGACTCTGGAACTGGGCAGTTGAGATGTTTGGGTGATATATGTAAGGATACGAAGAATAGTCCCGACGTTACAAGTGTTACAAATATGAGAAATTTCTCACTTTTAGGAGATCCAGCTATGCTGCTCGCTTATCCTGCCTATAATGTGTTCTTCACAGAAATTCCAGATACGATTAGGTCTTTAGATTTAGTAAAAATGAGAGGCTATGTTGGGACTTCCGAAGGAGATACATTAGAAGAATTTAATGGCCAGATTTACCCAACAGTTTTTGACAAGAGGTCTGAGTTAAGCACTTTAGATAATGATGATGTTGCTGGAGAGTTTAACTATACCATGTACAGGAATATTATTCATAAAGGTCTTGCAAGTGTTGTTGATGGACTATTTGAATTCGAATTTGTAGTTCCACGAGATATTGATTATACCTATGGTAATGGAAGGGTAAGTTGTTATGCTATTTCTGAAAACAACGAGACAAAAACGGATGCACATGGAGCTTCAGAAGAATTTGTAATTGGAGGAATATCATCTTCTGTATCGATAGACGATTTGGGGCCTCAAGTATCATTGTACATTAACGACTCCCTATTTATTGAAGGCGGTGTAACAAGTGAAGATCCTTGGTTGTACGCCCGAGTTTATGATGAGAGTGGGATAAATACTGTAGGAAACGGGATAGGACATGATTTAAAAGCTGTCTTAGATGAGTCCTACGATTCCCCATATGTTTTAAACACTTATTTCACTGCTGACCTAGATACATATAAAAGTGGAACGGTGAGATTTCCATTCAATGATTTGGAGGATGGAGAGCATCTCTTGGAGTTTAAGGTTTGGGATGTCCAAAACAACAGTGCGACGGCCCTTACTTCCTTCATAGTCGTTAACTCATTTGACGTAGCTCTTGAATCGGTTATTGCATATCCCAATCCTGCTTCTTCTCATGTTTCATTCAGAGTTGCGCACAATCAAGTATGTAATCTTGTAGAGGCTAAGGTTGAGATTTACGATGCTTCAGGGCGTACGGTTAAAGTTTTCACGAAAGATTTAGTTTCGCACGGTAGCTTAACAGATGTTGCATCATGGAATCTAATAGATGGCAGCGGAGCTGATGTACCCGCGGGGCTCTATATTTTTAAAATTAAAATGACGAAAGAAAATGGTACATATGCGCAATATGGAAGTAAACTTGTCGTTCTAAGGCCGTAATCAAGAATCTGAGGTAGTACATTTGCCTGACGAATAAAACAATTTAATGACGTATAAATTTCATTTACTTCACTTAACAGCTATAGCCGTTGTTTTGAATCTATCGACAGGAACGTCTATTGCTCAACTCGATCCTGGTGAGGCGGCATCACTTGTTCAGTTAAATACAATCACTACGGCAGTACCATTTTTAATGATTGCTCCCGATTCTAGGTCAGGAGCTCTTGGTGATGCAGGAGTTGCTCTTTCTCCCGATGGCAACAGTCTTCACTGGAATGCTGCGAAAATGGCGTTTTCTGAGAACGAGCTAGAAACGAGTCTTAGTTATGCTCCTTGGTTAAGGGCATTAGTTGATGATATGAATCTTGCATATTTAACGATGAATCGCAAGATTAATAAGAGACAAGCTTATGGTTTGGCTCTAAGATACTTTAGCCTTGGTAACATTACGTTCACGGATCAAGTAGGAACTACTATTAGAGATTTTCAACCGGCTGAGCTAAGTCTTGATGCAGGGTTTTCACAAAGATTTACGGATAAATTTAGTGGTGGAGTTGCCGGACGTTTTGTTCATTCGAATTTAACTGGAGGGACGAGTGTTTCAGGAGCTGAGTCAAAGCCAGGTATAGCTGTAGCGGCTGATGTAAGTATGTTCTACACGAATAAGAATGCGAATTGGGGAGATAAAAATGGAACATTCAACTTCGGAATGAATATTTCTAACATAGGTTCTAAGATGAGCTATACAGAAACTGCAGCACGTGATTTTATTCCGGCTAATCTTCGCTTAGGTGCTGCTTATACTATGGAGCTTGATGATTATAACGATATTACTTTTACAATAGATGGAAATAAACTACTCGTACCTACCGCACCAGTTTATGACCAGCAAGATGGTAATACTATAGTAAGTGGCTTTTCAAATGATGTAGGAACAGCAACTGGTATAGTTCAATCGTTTTATGATGCTCCGGGTATTGTTGATTTCAATGATGACGGGACATATTCGATAGTTCCAGGCAGTATTTTTCGTGAAGAAATTAGAGAAGTAAATCTTGGAGGTGGAATGGAGTATAGCTTTTCTGATGTATTTGCTTTTAGAGCTGGTTACTTCTACGAGCATTTTTCTAAAGGAAATAGACAGTTTATTACTATGGGTGCTGGAATGAAATACACTGTGTTTACAATCGATTTAAGCTACTTAGTTAGTACAACTCAACAGAATCCTTTAGCGAATACTCTTAGGTTTACTTTGAGGATGCAATTCAGTGATTTGTCAGATGCAGGGGCTGCTGTAAATTAATGGATATTAGAATAGGATATGGATATGACGTTCACCGTTTAGAGCAGGGTGAAGAATTGTGGATTGGTGGTGTTCTATTTCCGCATAAAAAGGGTGCCGTTGGTCATTCAGATGCGGATGTGCTTTTACATGCAATCTGTGATTCAATGTTTGGCGCTCTAGCGATGAGGGATATAGGGTATCATTTCCCTGATACAGACCCCGCTTACAAAGGCATTGACAGTAAAAGGCTTCTCATAGAAAGTTGGAAAAAAGTTTCAGAAAAGGGTTGGAATATAGGAAACTTAGACACAACGATTTGTCTTCAAACACCTAAGCTTTCACCGTCTATAGATGCTATGAGAGAAGTAATCGCTGAAATACTTAGCATTAATATTGATAAAGTAAGTATTAAAGCAACGACTACAGAAAAATTAGGATTTGTTGGGGCAGAAGAGGGAGTCAGTGCCCACGCTGTAATTCTTTTAAATAAGAAAGATTAAAACCTTAGATATATTAGGCTGAATTGTCCTCGAAATGGTCTGGCTGTAAGTCTTCGTAGAAATGAACTCGGATAACAGCTGTATCTCTTAATAAGTCAAGCTTTCCAATTTCAATGGAGTGAATATCCACACCAGTTCTTTCTTCTAAATCCTGTTTTAGTTCAGCTCTTCTTCCTGCGTGAATCAGATCAACTCTATCATAAATAACTATTTTAGTGGTAAGGTGCTTTACAAACCACAGGCGTTCTAGAACAAAAGCCAGACCCCAAATCCCAATATTAGCTACCGCAATGATACCCCAGACGAATTCTCTAGAAAGACCTTCCTCCCCAATGGCTTGAGGCGCTAGAGCATTGATGACAGAAAGTGTGATAACAATAAATAGGTAGGACATTTCCCTGATAGGAATAGCATCAGTTCTATATCGGATGATACTGAATATGGCAAATAATCCTAGAGCGAATCCCATCTCTATCTCTACGCCACTAAGAAGCGTGCAAAGGAAGAAGACAGAAGTTGAGACAAGCATAAAAGTAAAGACGTAATCACGGCGCTTAGATGCGAGGTGGTATATCATTCTCACAACAACTAAACTTGAAATTAAGTTAGCGCTGAACCCTAATAAAAGAGCGGTTAATGATGAAATTTCTGCAGAGATCATATTATTTTATTGCTTTTGTAGCTCTTCTTAGAACTTTAAGTTTTGAAAGGTACATACGAGGAGATAAACTATCGTCAGAAGAAAGACGACCAAGTACATATTTGCTTATTTTAATTATTCTACCCAATTGAGCTTTTCGCTCAGGCATGCTTCTGAGAAACACAAACAAAGGAGACCTCCTGTCAGTTTCAGTTTGTTTTAATTCAACAACAATGAGTCCTTTAAGAGGTTTGGAAATTTCTCCTTGAATAGTAGTATAGGTTAAGTTTGTATCTAATGTTATTCTCTCACATCTTTTCAATTGGGCTAAAGTAAAACGTGAGTAGCTTATGTATAAAACGGGGCTTAACTCAGAGGCGAAGGGGACTCGTTCAGAAAGAAAATCCTTTTCAGAATCCGTTAATGGAGAATCCCATTTTTCTGAAGTACGTTGTACTCTCATCTTGATTGTTCGCCCGTGAACATTTTTCTTTTTTATTTCCAGGAAGCAAATGTTAGAATTTACATATGATCTTATTCTGACTTTATATTTTTTTTTCCTCTCTCTAATATGATCATTAAGACAGATGTTTTCAGGTGTGTCGAAATATAGATTACTGTACTCAAATTGCCTGTTGCCATTTATCTCGAGGACCTTGTAATCTTTGTCGAGTGATTTAGCGAGGGGGTCGCACCAATTGTTTGGTATTATAAATTTATCTTCCCGCCTATCCATTAAAGCAACAGATTCTAAACCTTTAAGGTTTATTTCTTTATATGAAGAAAAATAGTTTTTGATTGCGACGACAAATTATTCTTGTTGTTAGAGCTTGCAAATATACAAACGTTATATTTGCTTGATTATTTTAAGGTGATAATTACAAGCTGATGGCTAAGAAGAAAGTTACAAAGCTTCCTCATTCTGAGGATGTGTACCGAAAGTGGTACAAAGATATGTACCTCATGCGTAAGTTTGAGGAGAGAAGTGGACAGTTATACATCCAACAAAAGATAGGAGGATTCTGCCATTTATACATAGGCCAGGAGGCTGTGCTATCAGGCATGCAAGAAGCTTTGAGACCCACGGATAAGATTATTACAGCTTACCGTGATCATGCGCATCCGTTAGTTTTAGGCACCGATCCGAATATTGTGATGGCGGAACTTTTCGGTAAAGCTACCGGAAGTTCTAAAGGGAAGGGTGGATCTATGCATATGTTCGATAAGGAAAAAAACCTTTTTGGTGGGCATGGTATTGTTGGTGGACAAATAGGTCTTGGAGCCGGAATCGCATTTGCAGATAAATACCGCGATGAAGATCACGTAACTATCTGTTTTATGGGTGATGGGGCGTCACGTCAAGGAATTCTCCATGAGACATTTAACATGTCTATGCTTTGGAAACTCCCTGTGATTTTCGTTATTGAGAATAACAAATACTCTATGGGCACTAGCGTAGAGCGTACGACTAACGTCCACGATCTATCGAAGATGGGAGATAGCTATGAGATGCCCTCTGAGACAGTCAATGGAATGAGCCCGGAGGATGTTTGTGCTTCTATTCAACGCGCTGCGGAAAGAGGACGAAATGGAGAAGGCCCTACACTTTTAAATATTGAGACTTACCGATATAAAGGTCACTCTATGTCAGATCCTCAAAAGTACAGAACTAAAGACGAGGTTACTTCGTATAAAAATCGCGATCCCATTAGTTACGTTCGTGGAGTACTTTTAGAACAGAAGTGGATGAGCGAAGCTGAGCTGAAAAAAGTTGAGGCGGGAGTGAAAAAAGTTATTGATAAAGCTGTACAGTTTGCGGAGGAAAGTCCCAAACCAGAAGCTCATGAGCTATACGAGGACGTATATACTCAGAAAGATTACCCTTTTGTAAAAGATTAATTACCGATTTAAAAGAACCAGACCATGGCTGAGATTGTACGTATGCCAAAACTAAGTGATACGATGACAGAAGGAGTCGTTGCAGCTTGGCATAAAAAAGTAGGTGATGAGGTTGAGAGCGGAGAGCTTTTAGCTGAAATAGAGACAGACAAAGCAACGATGGACTTTGAGTCTTTCCAAGACGGTATTCTCTTACATATAGGTGTTGAGACTGGTACGACCGCTGCAGTTGACAGCATACTTTGTATTCTAGGTAAGAAGGGAGAAGATATTAAAAGAATTTTAGCAGATGCTAATAAAAACGTCATTATTAAAGATAAAGAGTCTGCCCCAGCTCCTTCAGCAGCACCTGCTCCAGTTGCGGCATTAGATACGGTAGCTCCTGTTACACCACCATCACCACCTTTAGCTACAAATACTCGAGTGATTGCATCACCACTTGCGAAAAAGCTAGCTGATAAACTAGGTCTGTCTTTAGATAGAATTCCTGGTTCAGGAGAAGGAGGTCGCGTTATTAAGCGTGATGTAGAGAACTTTAAAATGGCCGGGGCAACAGGTATGCCTGTTATGACTCAGGAGAAGTTTACTGAAGTAGGTGTTAGTCAAATGCGTAAAACCATTGCTCGTCGATTAGCTGAAAGTAAGTTCACAGCACCTCATTTCTATTTGTCTATTTCTATAGATATGTCGAATGCAATGCAAGCTCGTAAAGCAATAAATGATCAAGGACTTTACAAGGTCTCTTTTAACGACATGGTTGTAAAGGCAACTGCTGTAGCTCTTCGCAAGCACCCTGCCGTGAATAGTAGTTGGTTAGAAGATAGAATTCGCTACAATGAGCATGTAAATATCGGGGTAGCTGTAGCTGTAGAAGATGGCCTTTTAGTGCCGGTTGTAAGATTTGCAGATGGCAAGTCTTTTGCCACGATAGGTGAAGAAGTTAGAGATTTTGCAAGTAGAGCTAAAGCAAAGACTTTAGAACCTACAGATTGGGAGGGGTCAACCTTTACTATATCTAATCTTGGGATGTTCGGTATAGAAAATTTCACGGCTATAATTAACCCCCCTGATGCGTGCATTCTAGCTATCGGAGGTATAAGTAATGTGCCCGTTGTGAAGAATGATGTAGTAGTACCTGGTCACGTTATGAAAGTGACTTTAAGCTGTGATCACAGAGTGGTCGATGGTGCTACAGGAGCGGCATTCCTTCAGGAATTCAAGAACTTACTTGAAAATCCTGTTCTTATGCTCGTCTAACTACGCTTTTGAGAGGTAGATTGCATTAGCAGCACTCAGTGCAATTAGAGCGATGTCAATAAATCTTGATTCACCCATAGCATATCTTAAGGGAGTTGGGCCTAAAAGGGCTGAACTTCTAAAGGAGGAGTTGGGTATTTGCACAGTATTTGATTTGGTACAGCATCTACCATTTAGGTACGAGGATAGGTCTATATTCTACAATATTTCTGATATCGAAGTCGAGTCTACGGCTTTTCAATTTCGTGGGAAGATTGTTAAAAAGGCACTTTTGGGTGGAAAACGTGCTAGTCGATTGGTGGCAGTGTTTAATGATGGGGAGGATAGTCTTGAGCTTGTTTGGTTTAAAGGAGCGAACAGAATATTGAAACAATTGCCTTTAAATGTAGAGGTGGTAGTCTATGGTAAACCTTCAAATTATGGGGGTAAATGGCAATTAGCTCACCCTGAGATTGAGAAGGTGGAGTCGTATGAGAATAGGAGGGGTGGGGGATTTTATCCGGTATATTCAACTACGGAAAAGTTATCTTCGAGGGGACTCAATAGTGCTGGGGTTGCAAGATTAATAAGGGTAGCTATCGATGCGGTGAAGGGAGATATAGGTGAAACCCTGCCCGATCATTTGCTATCAGAATTACGTCTCCCTAGGCGGAGAGAAGCTTTTGAGGAAGTTCACTCGCCTAGCTCTCCACTGGAGGCTGACAAAGCACTAAAGAGATTGAGGTTCGAAGAGTTGCTATATCTTCAGTTGGTATTGTTGCAGCATAAAAAGACGGTTACTGTTGATTTGCAGGGAGTGAAATTCGGGCAAGTTGGGGAGAGGTTTAATGAGTTCTTCAGTAAACACTTACCGTTTGAACTTACAGGAGCCCAAAAGCGAGTTCTTAGAGAAATTAGGGCTGACATGAATACAGGGCACCACATGAATAGGCTGTTACAGGGAGATGTGGGTAGTGGGAAAACTATTGTCGCTTTGATGTCTGCTTTACTGGCTATTGATAATGGATTTCAGGCTTGCATTATGGCGCCGACTGAAATACTAGCACGGCAACATGCAGAGGGTATAAGCGATCTTTTGAAGGAGATGGATATTAGGGTTGAGATCATAACAGGGTCAACTAAAAAGAAAGACAGAACACCTATTTTAGAAGGACTTGCTGATGGAAGTGTGGATTTGTTAATTGGGACTCATGCGTTAATTGAACCTTCTGTGGTTTTTAAAAGCCTAGGATTTGCAGTCATAGATGAACAACATCGGTTTGGGGTGGCACAGAGGTCTAAGCTTTGGGCTAAGGCCAATCCCCCACCACATGTATTGGTGATGACTGCAACACCTATTCCTAGAACCCTTGCCATGACAGCTTACGGGGATTTAGATACGAGTGTTTTGGATGAATTACCGCCGGGAAGAAAGGAGATTAAAACCGTTCACAGGACGGATGCAGGTAGATTAAAGGTTATGGCGTTCGTTGAAAAACAAATTACAGAAGGCAGGCAGGTTTACATGGTTTTCCCACTTATTGAAGAGAGTGCAACCATGGATTACAAGGATCTTATGGATGGTTATGAGAGTGTTTCGAGGCGATTCCCTCTTCCTAAGTATAGAATCGGTATAGTGCACGGAAAGATGAAACCGGCTGATAAAGATATTGAAATGAAGAGATTCGTTAGTGGCGAATCTCAGATTTTAGTAGCCACTACAGTAATCGAGGTGGGGGTGAATGTTTCTAATGCAACACTTATGATTATTGAGAGTTCCGAGCGTTTTGGTTTAAGCCAAATGCACCAGCTCCGCGGGCGCGTTGGACGTGGAGGCGATCAAAGCTATTGCATACTTATGACAAAGGAAGAGTTCAGTAAGGAGGCTAGGCGAAGGCTTGAAACTATGTGCAGGACTAACGATGGTTTTGTAATTGCCGAGGTAGATATGGAAATTAGAGGACCTGGGGATATTTTAGGTACCCAACAAAGTGGATTACCAGATTTGAAGATGGCAGATTTACTAAGAGATAGAGATTTAATGACCACAGCTAGGTATATGGCACAAAGAGTTTTAGAGAATGATCCATCCATTGAGCTTCCTATCCACAAGACCCTACGAGTGAATTTAGATAGAATTAAAAAAGACAGGCCTAATTGGAGTAGGATTTCTTAAAGATTGTATGAACTTAGAAGCATGAAAGTTCTACCCATTTTCTCGGTACTACTTGCAGCAGGTGCGGCTTGGTTTTATTTATTCGGCTCTACCTCTGAGGGAGGCGAAGTAGAGGCTCCAACGGAGTATGCTTCAGACTTTTGGGATGTTTGGGAGATGTGGGAGAATGAGAATGGAGAAGTGACATATAGATTTTCCACCCCCAATAAAGAAGTATTTCACATAGCAAATAAAAATAATATTAGCAGTGTTGAGGGGTTTAGTGTCGGTGAAATGGAAGTCAAGCCTTACCGAGGAGGATATTTAGTTGGTACATTAAGATCTTTAGAAAATTGGGTGGATGAGCCTGGTGAGATGTCAGAAAAGTGGACTGTTTCGAGTGAGAAGTATATTACTTTAGAGAATCTTAGAGATGGCAGATTTAAGCTTATATCTGGCAATAATAAAATTATTATTTGGATAAATTCATACGATGAACCTGAGATTATCGATGGATTTTCTGTGTACGTGTTAGATGATAGAACGGTGTATACTCGATTAGAAGTTGAGGAGGTTATAGAAGAAGTTTATACCCCTGTGTCTCATATGATAGCTCAAGATATTTTAGGGGTGACGCGGAATCATAGAAATGGAAGCGATTTAGATATTGTTTGGAATGTAGATTTAAATGCGGTCCAGGCAATGGGGAGTGGGGGTGAGGTGGTTTGGTCTAGAACTTTAGAAAACGGATTAGGGCCGATAGGGATGTCATTCGAAGTTGATTTATACGGGAATAATAAGTACCAAACAGCCTTTGCCGTAGCCAACGCCATCTTCTTAGTGGATGTATTAGGCAATGACGTATCTGGATTTCCATACAAAGAGAATGGAATTACCAGTTTTGCAGTTTTTGACTACGATCACAATGACAAGTTTAGATTCTTAGTGGCGACAGATGCAGGCCGTCTTTACAATCTTAGAGGTGAGGGTAAGAAAACTCCTGGGTGGAAATTTAAAGTACTAAGCAATGGAGTTAGCATCCAGCATTTATCTCATCTCAGAGTAGGCCAAAGCGATTACATTTACGCAGGGTGCAGTGATGGGAGTGTCAGACTTCTAAGGAGAAATGGTCAGCTACGGGGATCTACGTCAGTAAGAGTAAATCCCGCTTTCGCTCCTGCTATTAGGTTGTCTAGTACAATAGGTAAATCTGCAGTGCTATTTATTGATGAACAAGGCTGGGTTCAGGAACTAACCTTTGCAGACGCAAAATATGTAGGTATGTCGGGGCTTGTTAAAGCAGATAAAGTTTCACTTATTGACATGGACGGAGATGGTGTGGAGGAAGTGGTTACAGAGTTAAACGGCGTTAGATCTGTATTTAACTCTAGAAATGAAAAAATCAACTAACCTAAATCGACGAATTATTTTAGTCCTTTAGGATGCTTCTGCTAATAACAATTTTCTGAATCTCACTCGTTCCTTCATAGATCTGAGTAATTTTCGCATCTCGCATTAGACGCTCTACATGGTATTCTTTCACGAATCCATAACCACCATGGATTTGGACTGCCTCGATGGTTTGTTGCATAGCAACTTCAGAAGCGTATAGCTTAGCCATACTGGAAGCAATGTCGTAATTCTCTCCAGAATCTTTAATTGCAGCAGCTTTGTAAACTAACAGCCTAGCGCACTCAATTTGAGTAGCCATATCTGCAAGTTTAAATCCGATTGCTTGGTGCTTGTAAATCTCTTTGCCGAATGTTTTTCGCTCCTTAGAATAAGCGAGAGCGAGATCGTATGCTCCAGCAGCAATACCAAGTGCTTGAGCCGCTATTCCTATACGTCCACCTGCAAGAGTTTTCATAGCTAATTTAAATCCGAAGCCATCTTCTCCGATTCGATTTTCCTTAGGAACTTTTACGTCTTGAAACATCAAAGTGTGAGTGTCAGAACCTCTGATTCCTAGCTTATCTTCTTTTGCACCGACAATGAATCCAGGCATATCCTTCTCAAGAATAAGAGCGTTTATACCCTTATGCCCTTTCTCAACATCAGTCTGAGCAATTACAATATATGTTGAAGCCGACCCCCCGTTTGTAATCCAGTTCTTCGTTCCATTTACGAGATAGTGATCACCCATGTCGATGGCTGTAGTTCTTTGTGAGGTTGCGTCAGATCCCGCTTCTGGCTCACTTAAGCAGAAAGCACCGATTTTTTGTCCGCTTGCAAGTGGAGTTAGAAACTTTTCCTTTTGTTCCTCAGTCCCGTATTCCTCAATACCGTAACAAACTAGAGAATTGTTCACGCTCATTACCACACTTGCGGAGGCGTCGATTTTACTAATCTCTTCTATGGCTAATACATAGCTTAGGGTATCCATTCCTGCCCCTCCGTATTTGGGATTCACCATTATACCCATAAATCCAAGCTCTCCAAGTTGTTTTATCTCCTCCATAGGGAACTTTTGTTCTCTATCACGTTCGATTACACCTGATTTAAGTATATTTTGTGCAAAATCTCTTGCCGCATCACGTACAGCTATCTGTTCTTCTGTAAGTTCGAAATTCATAATTTTACTTAATGGACTGCGAAGATACATTATCAAATTCCGAGAACCTTACATATACTGTAATAGGTTTAATGAGCGGCACATCCTTAGACGGTCTAGATGTTGCTATATGCGAATTCACTTGCGGCTCACCCTGGAGTGGAAGAATACTACAGTTTAATGTGTTTAACTTTCCTGAAGGTCTACGATCTTCTTTAAAAAACAGTATGATTTTAAGCGCTGAGGAGTTGTGGAAATTAGATAAGAGTTGGGCTCATTTCGCAGCGGAGTGCGTTTCAAAAACTTCACAGGAATTACTTCCTCGAGTTCAGTTACTATCTTCCCATGGACATACCGTGTTCCATAATCCTAAAGATGGGTATTCAGTACAAATTGGTTCCGGCGCTGTCTTAGCCGCTCAAACAAACCTCCCAGTTGTATGTGATTTACGAAGCCTTGATATAGCTTATGGTGGTCAGGGTGCGCCACTTGTTCCCTTAGTAGATTCAATATTATTTTCAGAATATACAGCTTGTCTGAACCTTGGTGGTTTTGCAAATATCTCTATTCTCCCCAAAGCTTGGGACATTGGAGTATGCAATAACCTTCTCAACATGTTAGCGCATGAAAAAGGCGTTGAATATGATGCTGAAGGTAGTATCGCTAAATCAGGAGAAATAATTGATGATTTGCTCGATAAAATGTTGTCTATTTCATATCACAGCCTTCCTCCACCTAAAAGTATAGGAGTGGAGTGGATGCATAAAGAGCTATACCATTTACTTGAGAAGGTAGCAGATCACCCTCTTGAAGATAGGATGAGAACAGCTGTTGAGTACATTGCTATATCCATTGTTAACGACTGTCCTAAATCGGGAATAATTTTAGTCACAGGAGGAGGGGCTTTTAATAGTTTTTTGATACAGAGGTTGAACGAATTGGCCGATGGTGTTGAGTTTTATATACCGGAATCTGATATTATTAATGGTAAGGAAGCTTTTGCCTTTGCTTTCCTCGGTCTTCTAAGATGGTTAGGTAAACCTAACGTTTTAAAGTCTGCTACAGGGGCAAGTAAGGAGTCGTCAGGAGGAGCTGTTTGGCTGCCTTAGAATAGCTATCTTTGCAGCGCGAAACACAAGAATTACTTTCTATGAAGGATCTACTTAAAGCGTATGAAAACCGCAAGCCAGAAATAGTTTTCAGCTGGCAGGATAGTGAAACAGAGGCAAGGGGTTGGGTTGTGATAAATTCATTACGTGGAGGGGCTGCTGGCGGTGGCACACGTATGCACTTGGGAGTAGACAAAAGAGAGGTTGAGTCCCTAGCAAAAACGATGGAGGTTAAGTTTACAGTTTCTGGGCCACAAATCGGAGGAGCTAAATCGGGAATTTGTTTCGATGGAAGCGATCCTAGGAAAAAAGGAGTTTTAGAGCGTTGGTATGCGGTTGTTACACCACTTCTAAAGCATTATTATGGAACAGGAGGCGATATTAATGTTGACGAAATCAACGAAGTCATCCCTATGACTGAGGCGAACGGGGTTTGGCATCCTCAGGAAGGAGTTTTTACGGGGCACTTCAAGCCTAATGAAGCTCATAAAGTCCGTCGAATTGGTAACCTTAGGCAGGGAGTTTCACAAATTATTGAGAATGTAACTATTTCTCCTGATATTAGTAGAAAGTATAGAGTAGCAGATCTTATTACTGGTTATGGTGTTTCTGAATCAGTTCGTCACTTCTACAATATATACGGCGGAAATGTAAAAGATAAACGTGTGATTATTCAGGGATGGGGTAATGTTGGTGCTGCTGCTGCTTATTACCTAACACAAGCTGGGGCTAAAATTGTGGGTATTATTGATAGAGTTGGCGGTTTGATAAATTCTAAAGGCATGGAACCTCAAGATGTAGCTGATTTGTTTTTTAATAAACGACATAATGCACTTTTTGCATATGACATGATTTCATATGAAGAGATAAATGATAAGATTTGGGATATAAAAGCAGATGTCTTTTTACCATGTGCTGCTTCTCGATTAATAACAAAAGATCAGGTTGATAGAATGATCACAGCTGGAGTCTCAGTTATCTCATCAGGTGCAAATGTACCATTCGCAGATAAAGAAATTTTCTATGGACCTATTGCAGAAATGGTTGATAAAAAAATATCTGTAATACCTGATTTTATTGCAAACTGTGGAATGGCAAGAGTTTTCGCTTATTTAATGAGCGATTCAAATGCTGATATGTCTGACGAAGCTATTTTCAGAGATACTTCAGAAACTATTTGTAGAGCTTTAGAAGCGACTCACGAAAAGCGTCAAGAAACAAATTTATTAACAGCCACAGCATTAGGTATTGCACTTAAAACACTAGGATAACATCGAATAAAATGGAATATATTTTACTTACCGTATTCGTTATAGGTTATCTAGGTATTGCTCTTGAACACAATATAAAAATTGATAAAGCTGCTTCTGCTTTATTAACCGGAACAATCCTTTGGGGATTATTCGTCTTAGGTTTTCAAGAAATACCCCCTCACCTCTCTGAAATGTTTGCTGATTTTGCTGCAGAAAGTCCTGGTGGTCATGGGTCTTTGAGCACTTTCTATGAGCACCGTCTCATGCATCACATGCAGGATATTTCAAGTATTTTATTTTTTCTTCTTGGAGCCATGACCATTGTTGAGTTAGTTGATGCTCACGAGGGGTTCCGCGTTATAACAGACAAGATTAACACCAAGAAT
>Ga0206679_10000093_pt1 | contig 63837 bp, 54 predicted proteins | sample M110012015metaG_FD_155464 | JGI IMG/M metagenome (GOLD analysis project Ga0206679, IMG submission 155464) | Ammonia-oxidizing marine archaeal communities from Monterey Bay, California, United States - M1 100m 12015 | ecosystem: Environmental > Aquatic > Marine > Intertidal zone | place: USA...
TTATATGGAATTGAATTACGTTCCAGAAGACAGAAGTGGTTCCTCGGTTTCTAAGACTTTAGAATATGCATATAACGATTGGTGTATCGCGCAAATGGCAATTGCGGCAGGCAAGGACTCTTTGGCTACAGAATATACCCTGCGTTCACAAAATTTCGAAAACTGCTACGATCCAAAAATTGGGTTTATGCGCCCGAAATTAGCCGATGGTTCTTGGAAAAAGGAGTTCAATCCTATGGATACTCACGGACAAGGGTTTATTGAAGGAAATGCATGGAATTATGGTTTATATGTGCCTCATCAAGTAGATAACATGATTGAGATGATGGGCGGGAATGAAACTTTTGTGGCACATTTAGATTCCTTGTTTACCATGGATATTGCCGATGAATATATTGCCAATAACGAGGATATTACCCGCGATGGAATCATAGGGAATTACGTACAAGGAAACGAGCCCGGACATCATATTCCCTACTTGTATAACTGGGCAAATGCAGCATCGAAAACACAAGAGCGTGTACGCATGATTATGGAGACCATGTACAGTAATGGTCGCGATGGATTATGCGGTAACGACGATGCTGGGCAAATGTCGGCTTGGTATGTTTTTAGTGCCCTGGGCTTTTATCCTGTTTGTCCAGGTTCGCCAGACTACGCTATTGGAAGCCCTTTAGTGAAAGAAGCAAAGTTGAATTTTGAGAATGGAAATACCTTAAGAATAAAAGCTAAAAACCAATCCTCAGAAAATGTTTTTGTAGCTCGAGTAGAGCTCAATGGAAACATTATCGAAGGAAATATTTTAAACCACTTTGATTTGATGAAAGGTGGCGATTTAGTTTTTTATATGTCGAATACAGCTAAAACAAAATAAGATGAAAAGAGCCAATTTTTTAAAATCACTTTTAGGAGTTTCTGCTTTTTTAGGAAGCCCATTTTCGAGTATTGCTAATGGTAGTGTAGACGAAATAGAAGATTTAATCAGCTCCATGTCTGGAAGCTCTACCGGAAGTATGGTGGGCTATGCCGATGCACCCATAGCCAAAGTTAAAGTTGGGATTATTGGTTTGGGAAATAGAGGGAAAACCCTTTTGCAGATGTTCGACTATTTACTAGAAAATGGTAATGCCGAGATAGTTGCGGTTTGCGATATTCAAGAAAAAAATGTCGATTATGCCCTAAATCATCTTAAAGACAAACAAAAGAAAAAACCTAAAACTTACGGTAAAAACGAAAATTCTTGGGAGGACTTAGTACAGCAAGATAATATCGATTTGGTATTGATTGCTACACCATGGCGATGGCATACTCCCATGGCATTAAAAGCGATGGAGTCAGGAAAACACGTGGCCTGCGAAGTACCGATTTCCTATACACTAGAAGATTGTTGGAAAATTGTACAAACAGCCGAACGTACAAAACGCCATTGCATCATGATAGAAAATTGCTGTTATAATGCAGAGGAATTATGGATCATGAACATGATTCAAGAAGGTGTTTTTGGGGAATTAACCCATGCCGAATGTGCCTATAATCACGATTTAAGAGCGCACCTTTTAAGTCAAGATTATTACCAAGATCAGTGGAGAGTGAAACATCACGCCGAGCGGAATGGGAATTTTTATACCACCCACGGAATTGGTCCTGTAGGATTTTATATGGGTATTGGTAGAGGTGATACCTTCTCAAGAATATGTTCGATGAGTTCGCAAGAAGCAGCCCTAAGTAGTACAGCTAAAAAGTTGGGTAGTCAATTTACAGACATTGCCTGTGGCGATGTAAATACCTCATTGATTCAAACGGCAAAGGGTAAAAGTATCATGATTCAGTTTGATGTGCATACCGGAAGACCTTATTCGAGAATCAATCAGGTGATAGGAACTAAAGCTGTTCACGAGGGTTATCCAAGTCGATTGTTTATCGATTCTGAAGAGCCCGTTTTTTGGGGACACGAATGGTTAAACAAAGATGACTATCAAACCTATCGAAACAAGTACGAACATCCCATGGTTTCGAAATTGAAGAATATAAGTGAAGGCTTTAAGCAAGGTCATGGAGGAATGGACTTCGTGATGATCTACCGCTTGATAAAATGCTTAAACAAAGGCTTGCCTTTAGATATTGATGTATACGATTCAGCAATGTGGAGCGCTATTACACCGCTTTCAGAATTGTCGGTTGCCAAAAAGAGTACTTCTATAGAGTTTCCAGATTTTACTGGAGGTAAATGGAAAGAAGAACGCCCCTTAGAAGTGATGCGCGATATTTAGGAAAATTCTATTCAGATTGAATTAAAGTAGGACAAAAATATAAGTCATTAATGTCCTCCGTTATTTTTAGTTGATAGCCTTTTGCAAACTCTAAATCCCCAATTCCATTAAATTCCCAGCCGTACTCATCAAAAACAGGAGTAGAAATAATTGTATTGTTTTTATCATAATGTTGAATTTATAACTCAACTAAGTTACCTAAAATAAGTAGGTTACATAAATGCCGGAACAAAAAAAGCCCTTGTGAGAAATCACAAGGGCTTTTGTATTTAGTAGGAATAACTTATTCCACTAGGTCAATAGTTACACCAGCATCTGTTTTAGTTGCTTTTGTAAGTCCTAATTTCCCTAAGGCTTTCAATCCCTTATCCCATTGCTTATTACTCAATCCTGCCATAGATTTCAGGGCCTCTATATTCATAGATTTTCGCTCTAGCAGTACATCGTAAATCGCTTGTTCGTTTTCTTTTAAATTATCCGCCTTGCTTTCTTCAAATTTCTCCGGTCGCATTTGCGGGAAAAACAATACTTCTTGAATAGAAGATTGATTGGTCATCAACATCGTTAAACGGTCAATTCCAATACCCATTCCAGATGTTGGAGGCATACCGTATTCTAAAGCTCTCAAGAAATCTTGATCTATAAACATAGCCTCGTCATCGCCTTTTGCAGAAAGCGCTAATTGCTCCTCAAAACGCTCGCGCTGATCTATAGGGTCGTTTAATTCTGAATAGGCATTGGCAATTTCCTTACCGTTTACCATCAACTCAAAACGCTCGGTTAATTCTGGATTCTCGCGGTGTACCTTACATAAGGGCGACATCTCCTTAGGGTAGTCGGTAATAAAAGTAGGTTGGATATAGTGTGGTTCACATTTCTCTCCGAAAATCTCGTCGATCAATTTCCCCTTACCCATACTCTTGTCCGTTTCAATACCTAAGCCCTTACAAGCTTCTACTAATTGAGCTACGTCCATTCCAGTAATATCTACTCCTGTATGGTGCTTAATAGAATCGGTCATCGTTACACGAGCAAAAGGCGCTTTAAAGCTGATTTCCTTGTCACCCATTACGATGTCAGTTTTCCCATTTACATCCATTGCTACGCGCTGAATCATTTGCTCGGTAAAGTCTATCATCCAGTTGTAGTCTTTATAGGCTACGTAAATCTCTAACATCGTAAACTCAGGGTTGTGTGTACGATCCATACCTTCATTTCGGAATGCTTTGGCAAATTCGTAAACACCATCAAAACCACCTACGATTAATCTTTTCAGATACAATTCGTTGGCAATTCTTAAATATAAAGGAATGTCTAAGGCATTGTGATGCGAGACAAAAGGAAGCGCTGAAGCCCCCCCAGGAATAGGCTGAAGGATCGGCGTTTCTACCTCTAAATATTCTCTCTCGTTAAAGAAAGTACGCATACTATTCATAATCTTAGTGCGCTTAATAAAAGTCTCTTTTACTCCCTCGTTTACAACCAAGTCAACATAGCGCTGACGGTAACGCAATTCTGGATCTGTAAAAGCATCGTGGACATTTCCATCTTCATCAGTTTTTACAACTGGAAGCGGCTTTAATGACTTTGATAATACAGTGAATTTTTTCACCAATACAGAAATTTCACCTACTTGAGTTTTGAAAAGTTCTCCTTCAACACCGATAAAATCACCCATATCGAGTAATTTCTTGAAGACATCGTTGTACATCGTTTTATCTTCTCCCGTACAAATCTCGTCTCGGTTAAAGTAGAGTTGTATTCTTCCTTCAGCATCTTGTAATTCAGCAAAAGAAGCTTTTCCCATAATACGACGACTCATCAGACGACCAGCTAAGCACACCTTTTTACCCTCTTCGTAGTTTTCAGCACACTCTTTTGTGTAGGTATTTACGTCGTAGGCTGCAGCTGGATAGGGTTCGACACCTAAATCTCTCAATTTTTGAAGAGATTCTCTACGACCCAATTCTTGTTCTGATAGTGTACTACTCATAGCTTGAAATTTGCGCAAATATACCAAACTTTTGAGAGATTTATACTTACTTTGCAAATGCAAAAAAGATTTTAAAACAGAACTATATATAGATGAAAAAATTAATCGCTGGTTTTGGAAGCCAATTACGTCATGCATTAGAAATTGGTGCAAATGCTTCATTGAAAGAAAATAAAAAAGACATCAGAAACGTAATGATTACTGGCCTTGGTGGTTCCGGAATTGGAGGGACAATAGTTTCTGAATTAGTAGCACAAGAATGTATAGTTCCTATTTGCTCTAATAAAGGTTACGATTTACCTGAATATATCAACGAAAACACTTTAGTCATTTGTTCTTCATTCTCTGGAAATACTGAAGAAACTTTAGAAGCTATTGAAAAAGCGAAAGCTAAAAACGCCGAAATTGCTTGTGTAACTTCTGGGGGTAAATTACTCGAATTTGCTAAAGAAAATGGACTAAATTATATTCAGCTCCCAACTGCAGAATCACCTAGAACGATGATGGGTTATTCAATCACCCAATTATTACATTTCCTAAACCATTATGGTTTAATTGGTGATACATTTAAAGCAAACTTAAAAAAATCAGCCAAATTAATTGATGATTTGCAAGATCAAATTCAATTAGATGCTGAGCGTATTACCGATCATTTAGAAGGTAAAATCCCAGTTATATACGCCTGTGATGGTTATGAAGGTATGGCAGTGCGCTTTCGTCAGCAATTAAATGAAAATTCCAAAATGCTTGCTTGGCACAATATCGTTCCAGAAATGAACCACAATGAATTGGTGGGCTGGAGAAATAAAAATGAAAACTTAGCCGTGATTTTTTTCCGCAACGATACCGATTATACTCGAAATCAAAAGCGCTTAGAAATTAATAATGAGGTCGTTTCTAAATACACTTCTTCTGTAATGGAATATTGGTCTAAAGGTGAATCAATGATAGAAAAGACTTTCTATTTTGTGAATGTAGGAGACCATGTTTCTTATATACTTTCTCAACGCAACGGTGTGGAAGCTGCCGAAATAGATGTAATCAATAGCTTAAAAGGTGCTTTAGCTGATTTTTAATTGGTGAACAAGTAACTTTGCATTCACCCCTACAGGGGAGATGTCACGAAGTGACAAAGGGGTGTTCCAACAACTACCAACGAACAACTAGTAAGCAAAGAATGCAACAAGTAAAATACATCGACTTAGGTCTAATAGACTACAAAGAAGCTTGGGATTTTCAAGAAGAATTATTCCAAGCTGTTATTGATGTAAAGCGTGCCAACAGAAAGCGCGAGCAAGAAGGATTACCATTAGAAGAAACCCAAAGCAAACTTATTTTTTGTGAACACCCTCACGTTTTTACTTTAGGGAAAAGCGGACACCTCTCTCACTTGCTAGTAAACGAGGAACAATTAGCTGCCAAAGGAGCGAGTTTTTATAAAATTAATCGCGGTGGAGATATTACTTACCACGGACCTGGACAATTAGTTGGATACCCGATTTTCGACTTAGATAATTTCTTTACAGACATCCACAAATACCTTCGATTCCTCGAAGAAGCAGTTATACTTACGCTTACCGAGTATGGTATAGGATCAGGTAGAATCAATGGCTCTACAGGAGTTTGGCTCGATTGGAATAATCCTAAAGCTAGAAAAATATGTGCCTTAGGAGTGCGCTCTAGTCGCTGGGTTACCATGCATGGATTTGCCTTTAATGTAAACTCTGATTTAGATTATTTCACCAATATTATCCCTTGCGGAATTACCGACAAAGCGGTAACCTCTCTTGATATAGAATTAGGGAGACCCGTAGACATGAAAGAAGTGCAAGAAAAAATGAAGAAACATCTTGCCGCACTTTTTGAAATGGAGTTAGTTTAAGGGATTAAGTATTAGGTACATTATTTACTTTATGGAGTACTTTAGTAGGTTAGGGTTTTAGTACACTGAATTTAGTGTCATGAACTACTAAAGTACTAGCCTACTATAATACTTCGTACATTATACCTAGTACTAAAAGACCAACCTACTAAAATACTTTGTACTTTATACCTAGTACTTTGTACTCTTAGCTTTCTTCCTTACATTTAAGCTTCAATGTCACCCTATGAAATACATCAAGCTTCTTCTCAAAACAGCCCTATTTTTATTCGTAATTCTAAACGTTTATATTTTAGTGAGCGGAAAAACTTATGTGTATAAAGCCCTTAAGATTGGCTATATGCGTGGACACAATACCGCCACCATTGAAGATGTTCAATTTTTTAACACACGTATTGTAGAAGCAGGCAATGCAGATCTATGGCCTCAGGCTTCAGACTATAATACTACTGATATATCAGAGAGTCTTAGAAAGAAATTAGAAAAAACAAAGTCCATTGCTTTTACGGTAATTCAAGACGATAGTATTCGCTATGAAGAGTACTGGGGCATTGGTTCACAAACTTCGCGTACCAACTCCTTCTCAATGGGGAAATCTATTGTGAGTATGCTCATTGGAGTGGCTATCGACGAAGGATTTATAGAAAGTGTAAATCAAAAAGTAACCGATTTTATTCCTGAATATGACCGCGAAGGTGAACATTATAACCAGGAGGTGACCATAAAACATTTGCTTACAATGAGTTCGGGGATGGATTGGCACGAAGACTATTACGACCCCTTCGGAGTAACAGCAGAATCCTATTTTACTAAAGAGTTAGAAGAATTGATGTTTAGCATTGACTTCACCGAGAAACCAGGAGAAAAATGGCATTATCAATCAGGGAGTACTCAGTTGATGGGCGTCATACTAGCCAGAGCTACAGGGAAATCGTTGAGTGAATATGCCTCTGAAAAATTATGGATTCCTATGGGAGCTTCCGATGATGCAGAATGGATGGTAGATGATATAAACGGAGTGGAGAAAGCCTTTTGTTGCTTCAATTCTAATGCCCTCGATTTTGCGCGTTTTGGACAGTTATACTTGGATAATGGAAAGTGGAATGGACATGCTTTAGTAGATTCAGCTTATGTAGCAGCTTCTGTAAAAGGTGACTTAGAAGCGCACTATGGTTATTCTTGGTGGCTCTATCCAACAGCACACAAGTACCCTGCGTTTTGTATGCGTGGTGTAAATGGTCAGTACGTAATTGTAATCCCAGAATTAGACTTGGTTGCAGTGAGATTAGGGCATAAAAGAGAAAAACGTGTAAATAAAAGCACCATCGATTTGTCATTATATATTGAAGAAATAATTAAACAATACGAATAAATCAGTTTTGAGTTATAGGTTCTAAGTTTTGAATTAAACAGAACTAATATTAGGTATCATTAGATGTGTGTTTAACTTATAACTCAACACTTAAAACTCAACACTTATTTCATGAACAAAATAGACATACAACATATCCTTTTTTTAGATATTGAAACCGTTAGCGGTGTAGCCAAATTCGAAGAACTTAGCGAAGAAATGCAATACCTTTGGTCGGATAAAACCAAATGGCAACGCAAAGATGAAATTACCCCAGAAGATTACTATTCTGACAGAGCTGGAATACTTTCTGAATTTGGAAAAATCGTCTGTATCTCAGTTGGATTTGTGCACTATCAAGACGGAATGAAAAATTTCCGTTTGCGCTCATTTTATAACCACAGTGAAGCCGTTTTACTAGGTGAGTTTGCGGAATTGTTAAGCGGGAGTTTCTTTAATAATCCACGACAAGTATTATGCGGACATAACTCTAAGGAATTCGACATACCTTATATCTGTCGTAGAATGTTAATTAATGGAATCAACTTACCTTCTATACTACAAATTGCAGGTAAAAAACCATGGGAAATACAACATCTAGACACCATGGAATTATGGAAGTTTGGCGACTATAAACACTATACTTCCATAAAATTACTCTGTGCTATTTTTAATGTCCCTACCCCAAAAGATGATATTGATGGGAGTATGGTAAGCTCAGTGTATTGGAATGACAATGATCTAAAACGAATTGCTAAATACTGTGAAAAAGATGTTTTAGCAACCGCACAAATTTTCCTGAAATTCCAAAATGAAGATTTGATCCGCGAGGATCAAGTTTCTTTTAGTTTTTAAAGAAAATAAATTATCCCCTTGAGGGGTAACAGGGGTGTTTTGTAAGACAATGATTTGTCATACTGAGCCTTTTGATTCAGTATATACAGTGATTACTTTACTATTCCCTTCTACCCACTTCCTATTCCCCATATAATTTTTACCTTCCAACTTTAAATATCATTGGTCATTATTAATTAAGCATTAGTCATTAACAAGCCCATCCTACATATAAAAAACCTTTCCCTAACCTTCGGATCTGGTGAACAAAGAAACCGAGTGCTTCACTCAGTGGATCTTTCTTTATCTCAAGGAGAATTACTGGCTTTAGTAGGTGAATCTGGATCTGGGAAATCAGTAACGAGTTTAACGAGTATGCAGTTGATTCCAAAGCTAAGGGAGCATCTCGATAGCGGCGAAATTTGGTATGAAAAGCAGGATGAGAAAATTGCGATTCACAGTCTGTCTGAAAAAGAAATGCAAGCTTTCCGAACCAAGGAAATAGCCATGATTTTTCAGGAACCGATGACGGCTTTAAATCCTGCTATGACCTGTGGAAAACAAGTCTTTGAAGCCATTCATCAACATTTAAAGCTCTCTAAAGACGAGAATAAAAATCGGTGTTTGGAGCTGTTCGAATCGGTAGAGCTTCCCAATCCGGAGCGAATCTATAATTCTTATCCTCATCAATTGTCGGGCGGACAAAAGCAAAGAGTTGTTATTGCTATGGCCTTGTCTTGTAATCCGAAAATACTTATTGCCGACGAGCCTACCACCGCATTAGATGTTACCGTTCAGAAAGAAGTTTTAGACCTTATAAAAAAGCTTCAACAAAAACATAATATGGCCTGCCTGTTTATTAGCCACGATCTCGACTTGGTACGAGAAGTAGCAGACCATATAGCAGTGATGCAAAATGGAAAGATCGTTGAGTATAAGACTACAGAAGAACTGTTTGAAAATCCAGAGCACCCCTACACAAAAGCCTTATTGGCTTGTAGACCAGCCATTGATAAAAACTTAAAAGGCTTAGCTACTCTTAGCTATTTCTTAGAGAAGCCAGATTTTAATCTTAAAACCTTTTATGCTCAAAATGAATTGAGCTTAGAAGAAATAAAATCTAATAGAGAAAAATACTATTCTAAACCTGCGGTAGTAGAAATTAAAAATCTTTCTAAAGTTTATACCGACAAAGGTTTCTTTGGAACAGGAACCGAAATTAAAGCTTTAGACAATGTAAGCTTAGACTTGTTTGAAGGTGAAAGCCTTGGAATTGTAGGTGAATCAGGTTGTGGGAAAAGTACCTTGAGTAAGTGTATTATTCAGCTGGAAAAACAAACACAGGGCGCTATTCTTTACCTAGGGGAGAATATAGAGTCCTTACTTTCGGAGAATCCTTTAGCGTTTAGAAAATCAATTCAAATGATTTTTCAAGATCCCGCGAGTGCCTTAAATCCTAAAATGCGTATTGGAGCTATTTTAGTTGAAGTGATGAAAGTGCACTCTATTGGAAAGAATACTACTGATAGAAAACAAAAAACTATCGACTTACTTGAAAAAGTAGGTTTAGATGCCGCGCATTTTTCTCGTTATCCACACGAGTTTTCCGGTGGGCAAAAACAACGTATTGGAATTGCAAGAGCATTGGCTTTAGAACCTAAAATCATCATCTGTGACGAGTCGGTTTCCGCATTAGACGTTTCTGTGCAAGCACAAGTGTTAAACCTCTTAAATGAGCTGAAAGAATCTTTTTCGTTGAGCTATATTTTCATTTCTCACGACCTAAGTGTAGTTAAACATTTCTGTGATAGAATCATTGTTTTAAATAATGGGAAGATCGAAGAAGAAGGTTTTCCCGAAGAATTATTTGAGAATGCAAAATCAGAGTATACCCGAAAATTGATTGAGGCCATCCCAGGAAATAACTAATTTGAAAATTTGCCGATTTGAGAATTTGAAAATGAAGTGTTTTGAAATAACTATAAAAACACACTGACAAGTTTAATATATAAGCTTAAATTTTATTGTGTTATAATCATCGTCAAATTATCAAATCTTCAAATCAACCTTCTATTCCAACTCCTTCATCACGCGTTTCTGAAATAAGATCATGATCCCAACACCAATAGAAATTGCCGCATCGGCGATGTTAAATACAGGTCTGAAAAAGACGAAATAGTCGCCACCCCAAAAAGGAATCCATTCAGGTAGATAACCTTTAAACATAGGGAAGTAAAACATGTCGACGACTCTACCGAAAAAGAGTGGAGCATAACCGCCACCTTCAGGTAAAAAACTTGCTAATTGGTGATAACTCTCTGAAAATAAAAGACCATAAAAAGCACCATCAAGGATATTTCCTATGGCTCCCGCAAGTATTAAAGACAATGAAGTGATAAGGATCTTATCGGCATTCTTACGAATGAGCTTGATAAGATATGAAGCTATGAATGCTACAAAAACAATACGGAATAAACTTAATGTAAGCTTTCCCCAATCGCCGCCGAATTCCATTCCGAAGGCCATTCCATTATTTTCAGTAAAATGAATGTAAAACCAGTTTAAAAGCTGGTATTCTTGCCCAAGATACATATGAGTTTTAACCCAGATCTTTAAAGCTTGATCAAGAAATAAGGTGATCAGGATGATCCAAATCGGTCTTTTCAAAGGACTTATTTGTTGCGGTTCTGTATCTCCTTAGCTTCGATGCTTAAAGTTGCGTGTGGAACCAATTTTAAACGTTCTTTTTGAATTAATTTACCCGTAACTCTACAAATTCCGTACGTTTTGTTCTCTATACGAATTAATGCGTTTTTTAAATCTCGGATGAATTTTTCTTGGCGTTGAGCCAAAAGAGAATTTGACTCCTTGGATAAGGTTTCAGAACCTTCCTCAAATGCTTTAAAGGCAGAGTAAGTGTCGTTAGTCCCATTGCCTGAACCTTGAGTAACTGAATCTCTAAGACGTTTAAGATCCCTTTCAGCCGATTCAATTTTCTCTATAATTAGAGCCTTAAATTCTGCTAAATCATCATTTGAATATCTTTTGCTTATCTCTACCATAACGCTATATATTTGGGAAATTACTATCCTATTTTGTTAAGGCAATATAGGTTTTTATCTCATCAAATTCAACGGCTACAGCATTTTTTGGCTCCCCCTCACAGATAAGTATCTCATCCGCAAGAGTTTCCTCGCAAATGTAGGTTTTATTTGATGCTATAGCGGCATCAATCTTTTCGTGTTTTGCAATACTCAATCGTATTCTATCTGTAACCTCTAAGCCAGAATCTTTACGGATATTCTGAATGCGGTTTACCAACTCACGAGCAATACCTTCTTCTATTAAAGCTTCGTTCATAGTGATGTCAAGAGCAACCGTAACACCCTTATTATTGGCAACTAATAGTCCAGGGATGTCTTGAGAGCTGATAAGAACATCTTCAGTTGAAATCTCTAAATTTGCGCCATCAATAGTTAAGGTATAAACTCCCTCGTTTTCTAATTCCTTTATATCAGCCTGTTCAAAATTGCCTATCGCAGCTGCAATAGCTTTCATCTGCTTCCCATACTTAGGACCTAAAGCTTTAAAATTAGCTTTAATTTCTTTTACTAGGATATTAGAATCCTCTTCCATAAAGTCTAACTCCTTCACATTAACCTCCGAAAGAACCAAGTCTTTAATCGCATTAATCTGTGCTTTCATCTTTTCATCCGATGCAGGAATCATTACTTTTTGTAGTGGCTGACGAACACGTAATTTCTCTTTCTTACGTAGCGACAATACCATCGATGTGATGTTTTGTGCCATCTGCATACGCGTTTCTAAATCGGTATCGATTATAGCTTCTTCCGCTTGTGGGAATAAAGTTAAGTGTACCGACTCTTCTTTTGGAAGGTCGGTAGCATTCATTAAATCTTGATACAAACGATCGGTGAAGAATGGAGCGATTGGTGAAGACATCTTTGCAATATTCACCAAACAAGTAAATAAGGTTTGGTAAGCCGAGATTTTATCTTGTGCATATTCCCCTTTCCAGAAACGACGACGACATAAACGCACGTACCAGTTACTCAAGTTTTCGGTAACGAATTCTTGTAGTAAACGTCCTGCACGCGTAGGTTCATATTCGCTATAAGCCTTGTCTGCAGCTTTCATCAAAGTGTTTAATTCTGATAAAATCCAACGGTCAATTTCTGGTCTTTCCTCAATAGTAATATCTGCTTCAGCGTATGTAAAGCCATCGATATTCGCATAAAGACTAAAGAAAGAATAGGTGTTGTAAAGCGTTCCGAAGAATTTTCTTTGCACTTCAGTAATCCCGTCTAAATCAAATTTAAGGTTGTCCCAAGGCTGTGCATTGGTAATCATATACCAACGCGTAGCATCAGAACCGTATTTGTCTAGCGTTTCAAATGGATCGGCTGCATTACCCAAACGTTTAGACATTTTCTGTCCTTTTTTGTCGAGTACCAATCCGTTAGAAATAACATTTTTATAAGCCACAGAATCGAAACACATTGTAGCGATAGCATGTAGCGTGAAGAACCATCCACGAGTTTGATCAACTCCCTCAGCAATAAAGTCTGCAGGATACGATTCTTGTCCGTCGATTAATTCTTTATTCTCAAATGGATAATGCCATTGTGCATAAGGCATAGAACCCGAATCGAACCAAACGTCAATTAAGTCGGATTCTCTATTCATTGCTTTTCCGTTTGGCGAAACCAATACGATTTCGTCAACGTAGTTTTTGTGCAAGTCAATCTTGTCGTAATTCTCTTTCGACATATTACCCGGCTCAAAATCAGTAATCGGATTTTTTGCCATGATTCCTGCTGCTACCGACTTCTCACATTCATTGTACAATTCCTCAGCAGAACCAATACAAATGCGTTCGTCGCCCTCTTCGGTAGACCAAATAGGAATAGGAATACCCCAGTAACGCGAGCGAGATAAGTTCCAGTCGTTTAAGTTTTCCAACCAATTACCAAATCGTCCAGTACCTGTAGATTCTGGCTTCCAGTTGATGGTTTTATTCAACTCTATCATACGATCTTTCATCGCAGTAGATTTGATAAACCACGAATCTAATGGATAGTACAATACCGGCTTATCAGTTCTCCAACAGTGTGGATAAGAGTGCTCGTATTTTTCAACCTTAAAGGCTTTGTCTTCTTCTTTTAGCTTGATGGCAAGCTCTACATCAGCGGATCTTTCTGGTGCTTCACCTTCGGCATAGTATTCGTTTTTCACGTACATACCTGCCAATTCGCCCATCTCCGGAACAAATCTTCCTTGAAGGTCTACTAGAGGTCTTGGATTGCCATCTTTATCGAGAACCAATAATCCAGGAACGTCAAAATTCTTAGCCACCAATGCATCGTCGGCACCAAAAGTAGGTGCACAGTGTACGATACCCGTACCATCTTCGGTAGTAACAAAATCTCCCGAAATTACTTGGAATGCTTTGCCAGCATCTTGGTAAGGTTGTGCATAAGGAAGCAATTGCTCGTAGCGTGTCCCAACTAAATCAGCTCCTTTAAATTCGTCTACTACCCAATAAGGGATTTTCTTAGCACCCGATTCGTAAGCAGCTAAATCTGCTTCTGTTTCGGCAGCAAAATATTTTCCAGACAATTGTTTTGCAACTAAGTTTTTAGCCAAAACAATATTGATTGAATTTCCAGAATATTGGTTGAAAGTTTTCACCAATACATAATCGATTTTCGGACCTACACAAAGTGCCGTATTCGATGGAAGTGTCCATGGAGTTGTTGTCCATGCGATAAACTGAACATCACCTTCAATAGCTTTTAAAACATCTAGGGTAAGCGTTTCCTTTTTAACTTTAAAAAGGGCTACTGCCGAGGTGTCTTTTACATCTTTATAACATCCAGGTTGGTTCAATTCATGTGAACTTAAACCCGTTCCTGCTGCAGGAGAATAAGGCTGAATAGTATAGCCTTTATAGATTAAATCTTTCTTGTAGAGTTCGGAAAGTAAATACCAAACCGACTCCATATATTTACTTTCGTAGGTGATGTATGGATCTTCCATATCCACCCAGTAACCCATCTTTTCGGTAAGCTTATTCCACACATCTGTGTAACGCATTACCGTTTCGCGACAAGCTTTATTATACTCGTCAACAGAAATTTTTGTACCGATATCTTCTTTTGAGATACCCAACTCTTTTTCGACACCTAATTCTACTGGCAAACCGTGCGTATCCCAACCTGCCTTACGCTTTACTTGAAACCCTTTAAGCGTTTGGAAACGACAGAAAATATCTTTGATGCTTCTAGCCATCACGTGGTGAATACCAGGCATACCGTTTGCCGAAGGTGGTCCCTCGAAAAACACATAAGGCTTGCTTCCTTCGCGAGTTTCAATACTCTTCTCGAAGATTTGATTTTTTTGCCAATCTGCTAAAACCTCTACCGCTACATTTGGCAAATTCAATCCTTTATATTCTGGGTATTTTTTCATCTCTGTACTTAGTCGATGGTTGCGATTACTTTTAACTCGATGCCGATAGGCGTTGGAAGACTCAAAATCTCTACCGTAGTACGGCAAGGTTGATTGTCTTTAAAGTACTCCGCGTAAATTTTATTGTAGGTTTTAAAATCGTCTTTCATATTGGTTAAGAAAACCGTTACATCGATAATTTTATCCCACGAAGATCCTGCGTCTTCTACAATAGTCTTGATATTGTTGAAAACAGAATGACACTGTGCCGCTATGTCGTAAGAAAGAATATTCCCATCGGCGTCGAGATCAACACCAGGAATTTTTTTAGTCCCCCTTTCACGTGGTCCTACACCCGATAAAAACAATAAGTTTCCATGCTTGCGTGCATGTGGATAAGCTCCTACAGGTTCAGGTGCTTTTTGTGAGTTTATTCTTCCTTGATCTTCTGACATAATTCTGCTTTATAAACCCGCAAATTTACGCCAATACTCGCAGATATGCAATGTGTTGACTCTTTAACAAACAATTGATGCTTAAATCAGATTTGTAATGTTCCAGAATGGAATTTTGATAGTGAAAACTTGCTTTTATTCCTTTATCCACGGGTAAACTGCAGACTTCCCATTTCCTTCGATTTTAAGAAAGTAAATTCCCGATGCGTATTGTTCAATCGGAATAGTTTCTTTTTGAATGGTAGCTTGGTAGATCAAAGCTCCAAAAGTATCGAAGATTGTAATGTTAGCTGACTCCTTTAATTCTACAATTAAATACTCTTGTGCAGGATTTGGGTATAGAGAAATTTGATCTGATAGGCTTTCTTCCATGCCTATTAGGTTTACCGATACCGTGTCAGAAGCGCCACAGTCATTCGTAGAGTCGAAAATAATCACTTCATAAATTCCCTCTCCGAGAATTGATATGCTATCGGAATGTTCAAATGGAATGACTGAATCTTCAAATAGCCAAATGATTTCTGGAGCAGTAGCATTTGTGCTAACACTTAGTATGTTATTGTCGACGTCGAAACTAAGTGCTGCGCTAATAACAAAACAAGAACCGTCATCATCCGTGGCCTCATCATCATAATTGCATGCAAAATAGTTCGTACAACCTGGCACTTCCTCTTCATTACAAATACCGTCGTTATCATCGTCGTTAATACACTCGCCATCGCAATCGTGATACAATAGAGGGTAAATACAATCAACCTCTTCTGTAGCATCGGGGTTGTAGTTACAAGCCATGGGTTCTATACAGCCCAGAATTTCTAGCTCATCGCAAACGCCATCCCCATCAGTGTCAGTAATACAATCTCCATCACAATCGTAATATTCTTCAGCCTCTATACATGAGCCATCGTCTACAGTTGCTAACTCGTTATAGTTGCAGGCAAGGGGATTAGTACAGCCCTCAACAAGGCCAGTACATTCATAATTCATGCTCCCTGTAGCAATAAGAATTGTCCCGTTTGCAGTATAAGTTATTGAGCTACTTAAGACTATATTTAATTGAGTGCCGTCTATAATTTTTAAAGTGATAAGCTCGCCTTCTTGGGCTCCATCAATTTCTGGTGTTAAGGTGTCATCTCCCCAAATCGCAACAGATTGCATCCCTCCACTCAAACAATCACTAGCGATACATGCCGAACCTACAATTTGTCCTGCCGGTGTTAAGGCCACAATATAAGGAGCTGGGCTCGTAAGGTCTAAGGGTTCCAGAAAAGAAGAATGTAAGAGGGTCGTTAAATTGTTTCCAGTGCTACCATTTGTGTAGGGGCTTGGTAGCTCACAGTCTTGAGCTAATAAACCCAAACTGAAAGATAAACTCAATATGTAGATTAACTTCTTCATTCTTACCTTTTTGTTTCCTGCAATTTAATGGAAATTCATCTGCTTGCAAAATGATTTCTTGTTCTGAGCGATTAGTTGCGCTAAAACTTATACCGTGCCCCAATACCAATAATGTTTAATTTATCAGGATTGTTTTTATTGATTTCATTTTCCTTCCTTAAAAATAATTTAGTCTTGATGTCTTCAGACATATCCCAAGCGATACCTATGGTAGATCGCTGTTGATCTAAATTGTTTTTCTGTTCTAATTTCCAATAGAATTCATGAGCGATATAGGGGCTGATGAAATTCGTCTTCATCTCTATACCCCATTTTGAGCGAAAATAGGTTTTGTCAAACTCACCTAGCTCATCCCACGATTGCTGTACCCGTAAACGCTGCTTGAGGATTAAGGATAATTTATTGATGTTCATTTCTGAGCTTAAATCTATATGTGCTCTAAAATGCTTGTCATTATCGCTTTCATTTATAAGCCTCAGATTTGCAGACAAAGAGTGCATCTTTAAGGGTTTATATCTAAAACCTATATCCGTGTAGTTTTTTTTATACACACTAATACTATCAGCCCACCTCACTTGTTCTTCTAGTTCGAACCGGAGTTTAGCATTGATTTTTTTACTGAATTTTACTGAACTCCACAATTCTAAATCTTCATTTTGAGCCATTGAAAAAAGAGGGAGGAAACCCAATAATAGGAGTAGGAGTTTATTCTTCATCACTTATGCTGTTTGTGCCCCATTCAACTTCTTTTACATCCGCTTTAAAGAAAATGGTTACCGTGGCTACATCCCTTAAAAAATCTATTTTCCCTACCTGAACCTTTATAATGTCTAAACCTGTACGTTCCCTCAAATCCTCAATCATTGCCAATCTATTCTCATTCTTGATCAAATCGATTCGCTCGTAAACAACATTCTTGCTCTGTACCTCATTGTTAAACCATAACTTCTCAAAACTGAAAGTCACCAATAAAATAGTTGAGTTAACAAACATAAGCTCAGCCCATGAAATCTTTTTATTCGCTAAGGCATTTATCATTGCCAATCCAATTACGATAAAAAGATAAGTCATCTCCTTAATTGGAATTGGCTCCGTACGATAACGAAGAATGCCAAAGACCGCAAAAAGTCCCAATGCAAATCCAAGCTCCATCGGCACTTTTCTTAATAGAAAACAGATGAAAAATGTAAGTAGATTGAATACGATAAACGTAAATAAATAATCCTTACGGCGGTTCGCAGAAAAATACAATACGCGAACAATCACAAAGGTGAAAGAGAAATTGACTAAAAACCGCACAAATAATTTGAAGAGGTCTTTCTGATTGAATAATTCTACGTCTAAGAATTCCATACGTTCTGTATCTTGTTTAGTTCTAGTAATCTCGATTTAAATCGGTTGTACTTTAAGGTTTTGTCTAGTAAAATACATCCTATACAGTATTTACTCATTCGCTGTGGACGAATGAGATTTGCTCTTAGCAATGTACTAATTATTGATTCCCGATTAAATTTACTCTGTTTAAGCTCTATGATAACAGGTTCTGTAAGGAGTACCTTTTTATCATTTCTGGTGAAACTAAGGTTTAAGTCTATCGTAACTCGCTCTTGTTCAGTTTTGTGTACCAGCGTAATCCTGTTGAAAGTGTTCTGTAAACTTCGACGTAAATTAGCTGGGCTTTCTGGAATCCATTGCTTTAAAAAAGCACTTTGGTTTTGGTCTAAGCCTTCTTGAATTGTCGTGCTTACCCTCTTTTTGTTCGTGATCCCTTTCTGTTTCAACTTGACTTCTAAAAAAGAAATTCCCGTTTCTAGATAAGTGCGAAACCGAACCTTATGTCTTTTATATCTGCCTTGATGATGTTGCTTGAAGTATTTTTTGTCTTCCGTATCTAAATAAATAGTGTGGTAGGCAGAAGTTCTTTTACCCTCCACTTCTAGCACATAATAATGCTCAAATAAGGCTGGGAAGATATCCAATAATCGACCCTTCGAAAGTAGGTACTTCGTATCTGTGCGCTGCAACAACTTTACCCTATCCATTTGCTTTAAATCGATAGGGGCGAATTTATCCAGTTGTTGGTCTACAGTCATACGTTTCTAAAATTCTATTTCTTAAGACAGTTTGGAAAGCTGTTTTATTTCAATTAGAGCTATAATTTTATACACACATTTTTTGGCTCGGTAAAGAAATGTAATGCCTCAAAACCTCCTTCACGCCCTACGCCAGATTGCTTTACACCTCCAAAAGGTGTACGTAAATCTCTTAACAACCAAGTGTTAATCCATACAATCCCCGACTCTAATTGCGAAGCCATACGATGGGCTCTTTTTAAATCACTCGTCCATACCGTAGAAGATAAACCATATTTAGTGCTGTTGGCATACATCAATACCTCTTCTTCTTTATCGAATGGCATTATAGTGACTACAGGCCCAAAAATTTCCTCTTGATTGGTACGACAGTCATAACTTAAACCCTCAATTATAGTAGGTTCTAAATAGTAACCCTCAGCATGCTCACCCTCTAGAATTACTCTTTTACCTCCTACTAAAACTGTACCGCCTTCCTCTTCGGCTAATTTTACATAGGAAAGTACTTTCTCCATATGGTCTTTAGAAACTACAGCGCCCAATTTGGCTTTTTCATCCATCGGATGTCCAACCACCATTTTTTTCGTCTGTGCCACAAAAGCATCACGGAACTTCTCATAAATAGGGCGCTCCACAAATATGCGGGAACCACAAAGACAAATTTGTCCCTGATTGGCAAAAGAAGATCGCTTCGTAGTAGCCAAGGCAGCTTCGAAATCGCAGTCTGCAAATATGATGTTTGGGTTCTTACCCCCTAACTCCAATGACATTTTTTTGAACATCGGTGCAGCCACTCGTGCAATTTGCTGCCCCGTAGAAGTCCCTCCCGTAAATGAAATTACAGGAACCTCAGGATGCTCGGTTATTGAAGCACCTACTTTGTGCCCTAAGCCGTGAACGATATTTAATACGCCAGCAGGCAAGCCTATTTCAATACATATTTTAGAAAGTAAATAGGCCGTCATCGGAGTAACCTCCGAAGGTTTTGCTACTACACAATTTCCCGTGGCAAGCGCTGGTGCAATTTTCCATGTGAAAAGGTAAAGCGGAAGATTCCAAGGAGAAATACATCCCGCCACACCAATAGGTCTTCTCAAGGTATAATTTAATGCAAAGTCACCCATATCATAACAGTCTGTATGATCGTGTGCGATTGCCGTAGCGTAAAATCTGAAATTAGACGATGCTCGAGGGATGTCAACAGACTTTGCTAACCATAGCGGCTTTCCATTGTCTGTAGACTCTGCTATAGCAAGCTCTTCTAAGTTTTCTTCAATCTTTTCTGCCATCGCCATTAAGTAACGCAATCGCTTCTCCGAAGGCAATGCCGACCATGAAGGGAACGCTCCTTTAGCTGCAGATACTGCTTTTTCTACATCACTACTATCGCTGTCTGGGATAAGGGAATAAACCTTTCCTGTAGCCGGGTTATAGTTGTCTAGATAATCTCCCGAACACGGTTCGTAAAGTTTACCGCCTATATAATTCTGAATCTTTTCCATAGGCTATAAACAAGCTGTTCTTCCTCCGTCTACCGGAATGTTAATTCCATTGATGTAAGATGCTGCAGGCGATGCTAAAAATGCGATTGCATTGGCAACTTCTTGTGGCTCTGCAATGCGCTTCATCGGCACCTGATTTTTCATAGCCTCTAAAACAGCTTCTTCCGATTGCCCAGTTTTAGTTGCTTTATTTTCAATGATAGATTTTAAGCGTACTGTGTTGGTTGCACCAGGCAATACATTGTTTACCGTAATGTTAAATCCACCTAACTCATTGGCCAAAGTCTTCGACCAACTCGCTACAGCACCTCGAATAGTATTCGAAACCCCCAAGCCATTTAATGGTTGTTTTACCGATGTAGAAATGATGTTGATAATTCTACCATAGCCTTCAGATTTCATTCCTTCCATTAAATTCTGAACCAATATTTGATTGCAAATTAAATGATTGGTAAATGCCTGAATATACTCATCGGTATGGGCAGCATTAGCAGGGCCTCCTGCAGGACCACCCGTATTGTTGATTAATATATGGGCATTAAACTCTTCTGCATAGGTCTGTAGCTTGGTTCTCAATTCTTCGGGCTGAGTGAAATCTACCGAAATATAATTGTGCTTCTGACCTTTAGAAACATCTAAATCAGCCATAGCAGCCTTCAGCTTTTCTTCATTCCTAGCTACCAAAGTTATACTTGCTCCTAAAAGAGCTAACTCTGTTGCTGCAGCATTTCCAATTCCTTGCGTACTACCGCATACTACGGCACGCTTTCCTTCTAAACCTAAATTCATTCGCTTATCTTTTTGCTATTCCTTGTACAACGCGGTAATTTTTAAATCGCGTTTTATATTTTGCTAACACCTGAACTTCATCTTGCCCTTTTGGGATGTTTACAAAGCCTGTATTTGCTGTTTTGTTGAGCTCTGTAAGTCCTTGATGCAAGAATTTACCATTCTTTAATTCTCCTTGATATAAAGTAACCTCCTTAACCTTATTGCCTAGTCGGATTTCCATAGTTACCGAGCCATTGTTTAAATGTATAGGCTCTCCGAAAACAAAATCTACCTTGGCTTTTCGCTCATGGCCAGACTTGTTAAATTCTCTTAAACCTATCCCAGGTTCGTTATTGTGAAATTCTATTTCCGACATTAATTCTCCGTCTTCATAGTACTTCTTCTGAAACCCTTCGCGCTCATCTGCTAAATAGGCAGTCGTACGGAAAACCTTGCCGTTTTTATGGAACCACTTAGCTATCCCTTCCTTTACCCCATATACATAATCGATCTCAGCACGTAACTTTCCGTCTGTATAATAATCGAATGCCATACCATGACGAATGCCCTCCTTATAATTTATAGAAGCCGAAATACTCCCATCTTCATTGTAAGTGTGTATAAGTCCGTTTTTTGGCCCTTTCTTTTGCTGTCCTTCAGTAGAGCTAGAACTGTCACAGGAACTCAAACATATCAATAGCACTAGTGCTAAAAGTTTTTTAAGCATCGTTTTCGTTTGAAATTTCTCAAAGATAGTAAATCGGGAGAAGGGAATAGGAAGTGGGAAAATAGAAAAGTAAATTACTTTGTACCTAATACTAGAAAGAAGGGTGTTTATCCAATTTGAAGTCCCGATAGCTATCGAGATGAAAATGTGTCAATTTGAGAATTAATGATGAAGATAAATAATTAGAACAATGAGATTATCCCCTCGAGGGGATCATAGGGCTGTTCTTCCAACAATGTCTTGCTTCAAAAGGTTAATGCAAGACTATTCGGATAAAATAATTCGATAACCCCTATAACTATCGGGATGAAAAGCCCCTTTTGAACATTAATAATGAACAAGTAAAAACCTATTTAGAGAAGTGATAAGTTGCTTCCTAACTTTTTTCCTCCTCTTACCTTTTACGATAAGGGCTTTCCATTTACTGAACCATCGAATGTTTTCACGACTAACCTTGTTTTTTATTTACAACAGCCTCCAATAATCCATCAACGAACAACCACGAACCATCAACCAAATTCACTAACTTGCTCACTCTTTAAAAAATGTATGCTATGCCGATAATAAAGCCTTTTAATTTACATAAATGGATAGAGGAAAACCGCGATTTACTAAAGCCGCCGGTGGGAAATAAGAACCTCTACAAAGAAGCTGGAGATTTTATTGTGATGATTGTGGGTGGACCAAATGCCCGTAAAGATTACCACTACAACGAAAGTGAAGAATGGTTTTATCAGGTGGAAGGCGATATTAATGTTCGCGTCCAGGAAGATGGCAAAGCTGTAGATGTACCCATTAAAGAAGGGGAAATGTTTTTACTTCCCGCAAAAGTTCCGCATTCCCCAATGCGCTCAGAAGGCTCTGTAGGCTTGGTGATCGAAAAGGTGCGCAAAGGCACAAATGACATGGATGGTTTACTGTGGTTCTGCGACAATTGCAACCATAAACTACACGAAACCTACTTCCCTTTAACAAATATCGAATCAGATTTTATCCCTCGATTTAAAGCATATTACGCAAGCAAAGACATGCGTACATGTGATAAATGCGGAACAGAAATGGACACAGATCCTCGATTTATATAAAACAGAATTATGCTCCAAAAGAATTTATTTACCATAGATATTCACACGCACATCCTACCAAAAGACATTCCTAATTTTAAGGAAAAGTTTGGTTATGGAGGATTTATAAGTCTAGATCATCACAAGCCTTGTTGTGCGAAAATGGTGATGGACGATAAGTTTTTCCGCGAGGTAGACGATAACTGTTGGTCTGCAGAACGACGCATATTAGAATGCGATAATCAAGGTGTTCATGTACAAGTATTATCTACCGTTCCGGTGATGTTTTCCTATTGGGCAGAACCAAAAGATACGCTAGAAGTAGCGGTGTTTTTAAATGACCATATTGCCGATATCGTAAAGCGTTTTCCAAACAGGTTTGCGGGTTTAGGGACTGTACCTATGCAAAATACAGAGCTCGCTATTCAAGAGTTAAAGCGCTGTAAAGAAATTGGTTTGAAAGGGATTCAAATTGGAACCCACGTAAATAATAAAAACCTCAACGAAGCGGAATTTTTTCCAATTTTCGAAGCTTGTGAGGAGCTTGACATGTGTGTGTTTGTTCACCCTTGGGATATGATGGCCAAAGAACATATGGATAAATATTGGCTTCCCTGGCTTGTGGGTATGCCTGCAGAAAGCTCCAGAGCCATTTGCTCATTAATCTTCGGAGGAGTTTTCGAGAGACTACCCGAACTTCGCGTTGCCTTTGCTCACGGTGGAGGTTCTTTCCCTTCTACCATTGGTCGTGTTTCGCACGGATTTGATGTCCGCCCCGACCTCTGCGCCATTGACAACAAAAAGCACCCTAGAGATTATATTGGAAAATTCTTTATCGATAGCCTAGTACACGATCCTAAAATGTTGGAATATATTGTGGACGTGATGGGCGCCGACAAGATTGCCTTGGGAACAGATTATCCTTTCCCGCTAGGTGAATTACAACCTGGGCAATTGATAAATAGCATGCCTTGGAACGATGCTCAAAAAGAGCAGTTATTAAGTAAATCTGCGCTGGATTGGTTGGGTATGAAAAAAGAGGATTTTTTTAGCGTGAAATGTAAGAGGTAAAACGGAGATTTGATAATTTATACCCCTTGGTCTTTCACTAAAATAGGACCAACAACAAACATCAAACAACCCATAACCAACTCTAAAGAATATTGTAACTTGCCCCCTTAAATTTACTGCCCAAGCCCTATGAGTGACGAGTTGAAACACGAGTGTGGAGTAGCGATGGTACGCCTACTAAAACCGCTAGAGTATTATCAAGAAAAGTATGGTACTTCGCTGTATGGTTTAAACAAGATGTACTTGTTGATGCAAAAGCAAGTGAACCGTGGGCAAGATGGTGCCGGTTTGGCAAACATCAAGCTTGATGTAGAACCGGGGAAAAGATATATCTCTCGTTACCGTTCTAATAAGGCCAATTCTGTTCAAGATGTGTTTACCTATATCAACAAGAAATTTGAAGAGGTAGAAGAAAAGAACCCTGGAAAATTGAAAGATGTTCAATGGTTAAAGGAAAATGTTTCCTTTTCTGGAGAATTGTTTTTAGGACACTTACGCTATGGAACTTACGGCGGAAACAGCATAGAACATTGCCATCCTTTCTTGCGTCAGAATAACTGGATGACTAGAAATCTGGTTTTGGCGGGGAACTTTAATATGACCAATGTTGATGAACTTTTCGATCAACTGATTGAATTGGGTCAGCATCCAAAAGAGAAATCGGATACCGTTACCATACTCGAAAAAATTGGTCATTTCTTAGACGAAGAAAATGATGAAATTTACTACAAGCATAAAGATGAAATTACCAGTAAGCGTGAGATGTCTAAGTTCATCGCTTCAAAAATTAACGTACAAAATGTACTAACCAACTCTGCTAAAAAGTGGGATGGAGGTTATGTAATGTGCGGTTTAATGGGACATGGTGATGCTTTTGCCCTTAGAGATCCTGCTGGAATTCGCCCTGGTTTCTACTATAAAGACGATGAGGTTGTCGTAGTAGCTTCTGAACGCGCTGTGATACAAACAGCCATGAATGTTCCTCAAGATACTATTTCAGAAATCACTCCTGGACATGCATTGATTATCAAAAAAGATGGTCGTGTAAGCATGGATCAAATTACGGAGCCTTTAGAAAATAAAGCTTGCTCCTTTGAACGTATTTATTTCTCTAGAGGGAATGATGCCGATATTTACAGAGAACGCAAAGAGCTGGGTAAATTGATTTGCCCTAAAATCATGGAAAGTATTGGTGGAGATTTAAAAAACTCTGTCTTCTCATTCATTCCTAATACAGCCGAAACTTCTTTTTACGGAATGGTAAAAGGAATGGAAGATTTGTATAAAGAAAAGCAAGCGCAAATGGTATTGGACTTGGGCGATAACCCTACTACAGAACAGATCAAAGAAATATTTTCTGTAAGTCCACGCATCGAAAAAATTGCCATTAAAGATGCCAAGCTTAGAACCTTTATTACCGACGACAGTAACCGCGATAGCCTTGTAGGGCACGTATACGATATAACATACGGACAAGTAAGCACTACCGACAATCTGGTTATGATAGACGATAGTATTGTAAGAGGTACAACGCTTAAGAAAAGTATCCTTAGAATATTAGATCGCTTAAATCCTAAAAAAATTGTGATTGTCTCTTCCGCACCCCAAATTCGCTACCCCGATTGTTATGGTATCGATATGGCGCGAATGGGCGATTTTATTGCCTTTAGAGCTGCGATAGAATTATTGAAAGACCGCGGAATGGAATCTGTCATCCAAGAGATCTATCAAAAATGTAAAGCACAAGTTGATCTTCCAAGTGAAGAGGTAGTAAATTATGTGAAAGGAATCTATAGCCCCTTTAGCCCGGAAGAAATTTCAGCTAAATGTGTTGAACTCCTTCGCCCAGATGATATTACTGCAGAGGTGGAGATTATTTTCCAAGGAATTGATGAGCTACACCAAGCATGTCCGAATCATAAAGGTGATTGGTACTTTACTGGAGACTATCCGACCCCGGGAGGAAATAAGGTAGTCAACAAAGCCTTTATGTACTACGTAGAAGGAAATCCTAATAGAGCATACTAAAAAAAATCCTCCAAGAAATTGGAGGATTTTTTTATGAGATAAACCTGAGAACGTTAGACGTAAACCGTAAGAAGTAATTATCCCCTTGAGCCTGCCTGCCGAAATAGGCAGGGGGATTATAGAGCTGTTTTTTGATTTGAGAGATGGAAATAAATTACTTTGTACCTCATACCTATTCCCAATAAGCCAGCCTTAAAGAATACCTTATCTTTGCCCCATCTTATAAAGCACTTATGAAAAATACATTACTGATTCTAAGTTTCCTCTTCTCTTTTTTAGCTATTGGGCAAGACTGTGAAAAGGTCAATAAAAAGGCAGTTAAAAGACTTAAAATAGATATTTCTATCCTGGCAAGCGATCAGATGGAAGGTAGAGAACCCGGAACAGCAGGAGAAATTAAAGCAAGAGATTATCTATCGAAAAGAATGAAAGAAATCGGTTTAAGGCCCAAAGCAACCGATGGCTTTATCCAAGCATTTTCCTATTTCGAGAGGGTAAAACAAAAGCCAAATAAAACCACGCTGCGCTTAAATGATAAACGCCTAAAGTTAAATCATCAGTTTTATCCTATTATCCTATCCGCTAATGCAAGTATCGTAGATGTCCCGGTGTTGTCTGCAGGGTATGGTATACATAAGCCCAGTGGCGGATATTCAGATTATGAAAACTTAGACCTCGACCTTAACGGCTATATTGCGCTGATAGACATCGCTACACCACAAAACTTAGGCTTTGAAGCGCCGGACTTATTAAGCAGAGGTATAGAAGCCCTCGATAGAGGTGCGGTTGGACTGCTATTGTATAGCTCTAAGAAAGGACTTAAGCTGCCTTCATCTAGCTATACTAGAATCCACAGCTTAGGTATACCCGTTGTCTTCTTGAAATCCTCAGCATTTAAAGATGTTCCAGTAGGCTTTGTTGAAAATGCAAGTTTAACTGTTAATCAATATGAAGTACCTACTCAGGCCCATAATGTAATTGGCTACTTAGATAATGAGGCAGAGAATACGGTTGTTATTACCGGGCATTACGACCACTTAGGTTATGGTGGCGAGGGGTCTAAGTATAAAGGCCCAAGAAAAATACACAATGGTGCAGATGATAATGCGAGTGGTACTGCCGCAGTATTGGAGTTGGCTTATTTTTTACAAAACAATAAGCTAAAGGAGAAAAATAATTACTTGTTTATCGCATTCTCTGCAGAGGAAAAAGGCTTGTTGGGTTCACAGTATTTTGTTGCTCATCCAAGTCTAGCACTAAGCCAAATAAACTTTGTCGTTAACATGGATATGGTGGGTAGAATGGAAGAAGGCATGCCCTTAACTATTGAGGGAATTGGTAGCTCCAAGAGCTGGAAACCAGCTATACAAGAACTGGCTTGCGAAGCCTTTCCTTTTACCCTAAAAAATCGCGAAGATGGACCTTCTGATCACGCAGCTTTTTATTACGCGGGTATCCCTTCGCTTCATTTGTGGACAGGAAAGCATAATGACTATCACAAACCGAGTGATGATGTAGAAAAGATTAACTTTGAGGCTGAATCACAAATCATTTCTTTTATCGAATCCTTTATTTTATTAATGGATGAAAAAGGAAAAGTTGATTTTCATTTGAGAAAAAAATAGATGAGTACAGATAAAAAAATAGCCGTTATAGGTGGAGGTAGTTGGGCAACTGCAATCGTAAAGATGTTAGCTAATAATGTAGACACGCTTTTGTGGTGGATGCGTAATGAAGAAGCAGTACAACATATTAAAGAAACGCAACACAATCCGCGTTACTTAAGTGGTGCTCGAATTAATACTGATGTAGTAGAGGTGAGTAGCAACTTAAAAGCTATTTGCGATCAAGCAGATGTAATTATTTTGGCAGTTCCATCAGCTTTTTTACATACTACGCTGTCGGCATTAGAAATCGATTTAAGTAAGAAAACTTTCTTCTCGGCTGTAAAAGGAATTATCCCAGAACACAATCAAATTGTTGGAGAGTATATCCAAAGTGAATACAATGTTCCATTAAACCAAATTGGTGTTATTACGGGTCCTTGTCATGCCGAAGAGGTGGCTTTAGAGCGCTTGTCTTACCTAACGGTAGCCTGTGAAGATCTTACTGTTGCCGAGTTTATGGCAGAGCAGTTGAGGTGTAGGTATATTAAAGCGACTACTTCAGATGATATTTATGGAACTGAATATTCGGCAGTACTCAAAAATGTTGTTGCTGTAGCCGCAGGTATTGCGCACGGATTAGGTTATGGAGATAATTTCCTTTCGGTTTTGATTTCCAATGCTATTCGAGAGATAAAACGCTTTGTTGATACGGTGCATCCTATCAATAGAGACATTAAAGATTCAGCGTACTTAGGCGATTTATTGGTTACGGCCTATTCTAAATTCAGTCGTAACAGAACTTTTGGAACTTATATAGGAAAAGGGTATTCGGTAAAGGCCGCTCAAATGGATATGAATATGGTTGCCGAAGGATATTATGCCGTTAAATGTATCAAGGAAATCAATAAGGACTTTGGGGTAGATATGCCCATCACAGATTCTGTTTATCGTATGGTATACGAAAAAATGTCGCCACGCTTAGAATTCAAATTACTTTCGGAGGTCTTGGATTAATTTCTTCCTAATGTTATTGTGTTAAATAGTTGATATTATACATGCTATATAGTATGCAGTAAATAATATATATTATTTTTGCCGAAAATAAAGAAAGATGAACGTTATTCTTACCGGTGTAACTGGAACTTTAGGTTCTCAGATTGTTTACGAATTACTACAGCAAGAAGAGTTGAAGAATATCTATCTGTTAATTCGAAACAAAGGAGCGATTAGTGCAAAAGAGCGGTTTAATAGCATCTTAACAAATGAGGCGGCACCAGAATTTATACTTCAAAATAGCACTAGTCTATTAGAGAAAGTAAAGGTTTTGGAAACAACAGAATTTCTAAACCCCTCCGCTTATTTAGATGCTTCAGAAACCAACTACTTTATTCACTCAGCAGGTTGTGTAAATCTTTCCACAGATAGTTCTCAAAAGGACATTCTTTTCGAAGAAAACTTGGAGCTCACCAAAACTATCTTCCAAGCTTTTTCATCTTACATTACTAAGTTTACGTATATCAGTACTGCCTTTAGCATTGGTGATATTGGAGGTTTAATAGATAACGATTACCATAAAAACAAAGAGCCGAAATATCGAAACTTTTACGAAGCTTCAAAACATGCAACCGAGAAGTTTTTGAGAGAACAGGAAAGTAAAACAGGTGTTCAAATACAGATTTTACGTCCGAGTGTTTTAGGTGGAAATATTTTTAAAACCTCCAAATACTTTATCTCTAAGTATATGGTGTATTATCTAGTAGGAAGGTTTTTTCACAACAATCCATTAGGGAAAGATAGCACGATGCGTTTGGCTTTAAATAGCGAAACAGGATTGAATATTGTACCTGTTGATTATGTCGCGAAAGTTATTGCTAAGGTTTTCACTAAAAATATCGAGCAGTTGAATATTGTTCAAAGTAAAAGTACCAATGTAAGAAATGGGATGAGGCGTATTGTTGAAGCCGTAGGTTTTAATGATTACAGCTTTGTAAATACATTAGACGATACCTTTGTTTTGGATGCGAAAAACAAGCTGGAAGACATTTATTACCGCACTATAGGTTTGCACTTAAACAAGTATCTAACTTCTAATCCGTACGAGTTCGATACAATGCTCCTAGAGTCTATTGTACCGATGCCTGTGTACAATGTGGAAGATTACTTAGCTGATACAATTAGCTATGCTAAGAACAACAACTTTAAAAGTGCTTGGTAGTAAATAGGAGGCAGGAGACGGGAATGATTACTAATGACCGATGATTAATTAATAATTGTTGTGCCGGAGATGATTTGAAAATGCTTCGACAAGTTCAGCGTGACAATAGTTGGCTGTCAGTCTGTCCGAAGCTTCGGGTTTATCTATGACTCATATCTGCTTAACCATCATTAATGTGTCATTAACAACTAGTCACTATTAATTAGAATTCCTCTTTTTATATAAAGGTACTTTAGAACAAGCCTCGCCATAGCTTAAGGTCTTCACTACAGGTTGTAGTAGTGTACACAATTCCACATAAGTAGATTCGGGAACTGGGCGATTAGAACAGCCTTTCACGATTACAAATTTGTCTTGTAATTCGGTTAAGTCTATTGTTTGAAGAGCAAGTGTGTACAGGTGTTTGTTAAGGTCTTGGAGAGAACCTTTTATTATCGTTTTGGCATAAGTGGAAACGGCAGAGGCTACGAGCATAAATGCCCAAGCCGGAACTATGGCATCAGTAGTGATGTCGATTGCGATATTACAATCTTGGTATTGCGACCAATCATTAGATTTTACAAAGCCACGAAAGTCTCGCTCACGAAGAATAAACCCTTCGTAAAGATGATCTTTCAAGTCGATGAATACACGCTTATCCTGGTTGTAATAATCCTCCAGATTAAGGGTGATCAATCCCGACTGCTCAACTTTGTTAATGATTTCGTCCATAAGTAGATAATGAATTTAAGAATGTATAGAAGATATACTATTTGAGATAGAAGTTAATATTTTAAAGGTTAATGTTGTTGAGTGTAAAATTAAATTTCACCTATTTCCCAATACCTAACTCCTCTTCCCTATAAAAATCCTAATTCCAATTTCGCTTCTTCACTCATCATATCTTTGTCCCAAGTAGGTTCAAAAACCATGATTACTTCCACTTTTTTAGCTTCGTCTAAAGAGCTTACTTTTTCTCTTACTTCCTCAGGCATAGATTCTGCTACTGGGCAAGAAGGAGAAGTCAATGTCATATCTATTTCAATATCTCCTTCGTCGCTTACACGTACGTCGTAGATTAAACCCAGTTCGTAAATATCAACTGGAATCTCAGGGTCGTAAATGGTTTTTATTACATCTACTACTTTCTCGCCTAAGGCTTGCATTTGGTCTTCGTTCATCATTTCTTATAGCTTTCAGCTGTCAGCAATGAGCTTTCAGCAATCAATAATTTGTTTTCGTCTTAGTCTTCGTCAAGGTTTAGCTGATGGCTGAAACCTGATAGCTGAATGCTACTTAGCTTGAAAAGCCAAGGCGTAAAACTTCATTTGTTTTATCATCGATACCAAACCGTTAGAACGCGTCATCGACAGGTGTTCTTTGAGTCCTATAGCATCGATAAAGTGTAATTCGTTTTTGAGTATATCTTTACACTTCTGTCCATCGAATACCCGCACCAATAAGGCTACAATACCTTTGGTGATTATGGCATCACTATCGGCAGTAAAACGAACGGTGTCGTCTTCCTTAGTAGCATACAACCAAACTTTCGACTGACAACCTTTGATGAGATTTTCATCCACTTTGTGAGTTTCCTCTATCTGCGGAACATCCTTACTCAATTCAATCAAGTAATCGTATTTCTGCATCCAATCGTCGAACATATCAAATTCGTCGATAATCTCTTCTTGTATCTCTTGAATCGTCATTTAGCCGAACATTAGTTTCACTCTTTCAATACCTGCAATAAACACGTCGATTTCCTCTTTGGTATTGTACACAGCAAAGGAAGCACGCATTGTTCCAGGAATATCAAAACGATCCATTACAGGTTGTGCACAATGGTGCCCTGTACGGATGGCAATTCCCAATTTATCTAAGATGGTTCCGGCATCGTATGGATGAATGCCCTCCATAAGGAAAGAAACCAATCCCGCCTTATTTTTTGCTTCACCTACAAAGCGAATACCACCAATTGCTTTTAATTTTTCTGTAGCGTAAGCCAATAATTCAGCTTCTTGCTTGGCGATGTTTTCTACACCAAGTTCCTCCATAAAGCGGATTGCAGCTTCTAGGCCAATACCACCAGCAATATTTGGTGTTCCACCTTCAAATTTAAAAGGCAAATCGTTGTAGGTAGAACCTTCAAACTTCACTTCTTTAATCATTTCGCCACCACCCTGGTAAGGAGGCATTTTTTCTAGAATGTCTTTCTTCCCATAAAGTATACCCACACCTGTAGGACCATACATTTTATGTGCTGAGAAACAGTAGAAATCTGCATTTAAAGCTTGTACATCTACTTTAGCGTGAGGAACGGCTTGCGCGCCATCAATCAAAACTAAAGCTCCTTTAGCATGCGCTAGAGGAATCATTTCTTCGATTGGGTTTATTGTTCCCAAAGCATTCGAAATATGATTTACAGCAACTAGTTTAGTTTTCTCGTTTAGTAAATCGCGGTAAGCATCCATGTCGAGCTCACCAGAATCTAATACGGGAATAACTTTTAAAATGGCACCCGATTGCTCGCAAGCCATTTGCCAAGGAACAATATTGGAGTGATGCTCAATCGCCGAAATAATAACCTCATCTCCTGTTTTAAAAAGAGATCTCGCTAAACACGAAGAAACCAAGTTGATGGCTTCGGTAGTTCCACGAGTGATGATGATTTCTTCTATAGAACCCGCATTGATAAAACGACGTACAGCCTCGCGAGATGCTTCGTATTTATCGGTTGCTTGCTGACTCAAAAAGTGCACACCACGGTGAATATTACTATTCTCCTTGCTGTAATAATGTGTAATCGCGTCAATAACCATTTGTGGCTTTTGGCTGGTTGCTCCATTGTCGAAATAGACCAAAGGACGACCATTCACCTCTTGATGAAGAGCCGGAAATTGAGCGCGTATATTTTGAATATCTAAAGCCATTATAGGTTTAATCATTCAATTCTAAATCCACTTTTAACTCGCGAGCAACTAAGTTGATTAGCTGTTCTTTAAGTTGTGGAATCGTAATATTTTTAAGGGTATCTCCAGCAAAGGCAAACATCAAGAAAGCTTTCGCTTCTTTTTGTGGAATACCTCTCGATTGCATGTAGAACAAGGCTTCATCATCTAGTTGACCGATAGTACAACCATGAGAACAAGCTACATCATCAGCGAAAATCTCCAATTGAGGTTTCGTGTCGATACTAGCAAAGTCTGTTAATAGAAGGTTGTTGTTTTGTTGGAAGGCATTGGTTTTTTGAGCGTCTTTACGCACCATCACTTTTCCGTTAAACACCCCTTTCGATTTCTCGTCGTAAATACCTTTGTACAACTGATTCGATTGACAGTTAGGCACAGCGTGATCCACAAAAGTATGGTGATCCACAATGCTAGAACCTTTCAATAAGGTAATCGCATCCATATGTGCCTCTGCATGTTCGCCTGCAAATTCAAAGTGAAGATTGTTTCTGGTTAATTCGCCGCTAAAGGCAAATGTGTCAACCAAAGCATTACTCTTAGCGCCTTGTTTTACGAAAGTGCTGTCTACAAGAGTCGTAGTATCTTGATCATTTTGAATTTTGAAGTGCTTGTAATTGGCATCATCACCTAGAGTAGTTTCTGTAACTGTATTAGTGAAGACATATTCATCGCTTAAAGACTGGTGACGTTCTAAAATTTGAACTTCTGCACGGTCTTCAACTATAAACAGGTTACGCACTTGTTTCATCATTGAGCGACTGCTATTGATATTGATGTATAGTATTTGGATTAGCTTGTCTACAACCGCACCAGCTTTTACATAAACAAAAGCACCTTCTTGAGCATAGGCATTGTTAAGTGCAACCATACTTTGTTGGCTATCTGCAAGCTTACCGTAGTGCTCGTTAAAGAGTTCAGAATTCCCTTCGAAAGCATCCTTAAGGTTGGTGACGAAGAATTTATCTTGAGCAGTTGTATTTGATAGAGAAGCATTAAAGACACCGTTTACAAAAACGAGCTTATATGAATCTACTCCTGTACACAAAAAGCGATCAATGTCTTCCGATTTAATGTCGAGGCTGAATTCAGCGCCGAAATCATAATCGCGTTTGATGCTTTTTATCAGAGAAGTATATTTCCACTCTTCATCTTTAGTTGTAGGAAAGCCTTTAGTTTTAAAAACTTCAATTCCTTCAGTACGCTTTTTGCGTAAACTGTCGGTTTCGGAGCCATTTAAGCTTTGCCCAAACTTTTCAAAAGAGTTTATGAGTTTATTTTCTAAGTTCAAGGTTGAAAGTTCAAAGTTAAAAATTGTCTTTCAGACATTCGTTTTTGACAATTAGCAAGTTTAGTTTTTAGTGTTAAGGTGTTAATTCAGCACTTAAAACTCAAAACTCAACATTATGCCAGCTCTTGTTTAATCCAATCGTATCCTTTTGCTTCTAGTTCAAGCGCCAAGTTTTTGTCGCCCGACTTCACGATTTTACCATCGTATAATACGTGTACAAAATCAGGAATGATATGATCTAATAGACGTTGGTAGTGTGTAATCACCATCACCGCATTGTCTTCATTTTTCAATTTGTTAACCCCATTGGCAACAATTCTTAAAGCATCGATATCCAATCCAGAATCTGTTTCATCCAAAATAGCAAGCTTAGGATCTAACATCGCCATTTGGAAAATCTCGTTGCGTTTTTTCTCACCACCCGAGAATCCTTCGTTGATAGAACGCGACATAAACTGCTTGTCCATTTCTAGCAATTGTTGTTTCTCGCGCATCAACTTTAATAAGTCTTTAGCTGGCATAGGCTCTAAACCTTTCGCTTTGCGACTTTCGTTAAGTGCTGTTTTTATGAAGTTGGTAACCGAAACACCCGGAATTTCTACTGGGTATTGAAAAGATAAGAAAACACCGACGTGAGCTCTCTCTTCAGGAGCTAAATCCATGATGTCTTTTCCATCGAATTCGATAGTACCACCTGTAACCTCGTATTCATCGCGACCAGCGATAACTGCAGAAAGAGTACTCTTACCCGCACCGTTTGGCCCCATTATAGCGTGAACTTCACCTTTATTGATCTCTAAGCTGAGTCCTTTAATAATTTCCTTTCCGTCAATCTCAACTTTAAGGTCTTGTATCTTGAGCATATTGTTCGTCTTTGGGCGTTAACCTACACTTCCTTCTAAGGAAAGTGAAAGTAGTTTTTGTGCTTCCACGGCAAATTCCATTGGAAGCTGGTTGAGTACATCTTTACAGTATCCATTCACAATCAGTCCGATAGCTTCGTCCGTTCCGATTCCTCTTTGGTTACAGTAGAAGAGTTGATCTTCACCGATTTTTGAGGTCGTTGCTTCGTGTTCTATACGTGCCGATTTGTTCTTTACTTCTATATATGGGAAGGTGTGTGAGCCACAAGTATCTCCCATCAATAGTGAATCACACTGAGAGAAGTTACGTGCATTTTCGGCACCTTTCATAATCTTTACTAATCCACGGTAGTTACCATTACTTTTTCCAGCGGATATCCCCTTAGAGATGATAGTGCTCTTGGTGTTTTTACCAATGTGAATCATCTTAGTTCCCGTATCGGCTTGTTGGTAATTGTTGGTCACCGCTACCGAGAAAAATTCTCCGATAGAGTTGTCACCTTTCAAAATACAAGAAGGGTATTTCCAAGTTACTGCAGAACCAGTTTCTACTTGTGTCCAAGAAATTTTTGCGCTTTTATGGCAAATACCTCTTTTGGTTACGAAGTTGAAAACTCCACCTATACCTTCTTTGTTTCCAGGATACCAGTTTTGAACTGTAGAGTATTTAATCTCTGCATTGTCCATGGCGATTAATTCAACCACCGCTGCGTGCAACTGATTTTCATCTCTCGATGGAGCGGTACAACCTTCCAAGTACGAAACATAAGATCCTTCGTCGGCAATAAGAAGTGTGCGTTCAAATTGTCCGGTTCCGGCTTGGTTTATACGGAAGTAAGTCGATAGTTCCATTGGGCAACGCGTACCTTTAGGAATATAGCAGAATGATCCATCGGTAAATACAGCCGAGTTTAAGGCAGCGTAAAAGTTATCCGTTTGAGGAACAACAGTACCAATGTATTTACGTACCAATTCTGGATGCTCTTGAATCGCTTCACTAATAGAGCAGAAAATAATCCCTAGCTCTCCTAGTTTCTCTTTAAACGAAGTTGCTACAGAAACCGAGTCAACCACAATGTCTACTGCCACACCTGTAAGGTGCTTTTGTTCTTCTATAGAGATTCCTAACTTCTCGAATGTCTTTAACAACTCAGGGTCTACCTCGTCTAAACTTTCAAGAGTCTTCTTAGGTTTTGGTGCTGAGTAATACGATATAGCTTGAAGATCTGGTTTCTTATAAGTAACGTTTGCCCATTCAGGCTCAGTCATCTTGAGGAATTTTCTGAAAGCAGACAGCCTCCACTCCAACAACCATTCAGGTTCGTTCTTTTTCATCGAAATCAAACGAATCACATCTTCATTCAGACCTTTTTTAATTGTGTCCGAATCAATATCTGTAACGAAGCCGTATTTGTATTCGGCTGAGGTTACTTCTTCTAATAATTTATCTTCTTCTGTCAACTTTGTTGATAGTTTAAACTGCGAATGATTCTCCGCAACCACATGTTCTTGTGGCATTAGGGTTATTAAAAGTGAATCCTTTCCCGTTTAGGCCTCCCGAGAAGTCTAGAACAGTTCCCGCTAAATAGAGCAGGCTTTTTTTATCGACTAAGATGCGAACATCATTGTCTTCTATCAGCTTGTCTTCTTCTGACTTGTCGTTTGTGAAGTCAAGCTTATAAGATAAGCCTGAGCAGCCTCCGCTAGAAACCCCTACTTTTACGTAAGCGTCTTTACCAAGGCCTTCTTCTTCAAGTAAAGAGAAGATTTTCTTTTTTGCTGTTTCAGTTACACTAACCATATTTTAGCCAATCTTTATTTTAACTAATTCTAAATAAGGCGATTTCAATTTGCAAAGGTACGAAATATATCTCTTTTAGATTTCATTTTTTTACGAACTGCTACCGGATAAAAATGTAATTTTGCACCATGAGTATATTCGAAAATAAAGAGCAAGAATTTACACCTATTTCAAGTTTAGGTGAATTCGGGTTAATCGATAAGATTACCAAAGATGTAAAGCAGTATAACGACAGTACTTTAAAAGGTATTGGCGACGATGCAGCGGTGATAAAAGTTGGCGATTTATGTCAGGTGGTTTCTACTGATTTATTGGTAGAAGGCGTGCATTTTGATTTGGCTTACGCTCCATTGAAGCATTTAGGGTATAAGGCTGTTGTGGTTAACTTATCTGATATCTGCGCAATGAATGTTGTTCCAACTCAGATTACGGTGTCTTTGGCTATGTCGAATCGTTTTCCGGTTGAGGCAGTTGAGGAATTGTATGATGGAATTAAATTGGCTTGCGAACATTATAGTGTAGATTTAATCGGTGGCGACACGACTAGCTCTATGTCTGGTTTGATGATTAGTGTTACCGCAATGGGTACAGCTAAAGAAGAGGATATTGTATATCGTTCGGGTGCTGCTGAAAAAGATTTAATCGTGGCGACTGGCGATTTAGGTGCTGCTTATTTAGGTCTTCAGATTTTGGAGCGCGAGAAAGCTGTTTTTATGGAAGATAAAAACATGCAGCCCGATTTACATGGTTCAGAGTATGTATTAGAAAGACAGTTGAAGCCTGAGGCTCGATTGGATATTGTAAAGATGCTTAAGGAGATGGATTTAAAACCCACTTCTATGATTGATATTTCTGATGGTTTATCATCGGAGTTGATGCACTTGGCTAAAGCGTCAAAATTGGGCTTGCAGGTGTATGAAGAAAAGATTCCATGTGACCCTACGGTAATGACCATTGCCGAGGAGTTTAAGTTGAATGGAGTGATTTGTGCATTGAATGGTGGAGAAGATTACGAATTGCTCTTTACAGTAGCTCAAAAAGACTACGATAAAATAAAGGCAAATCCGAACATGACAGTGATCGGTTATATGGTTGATGAGAATTCTGGAACAAATTTAGTAAGTCATGATTCTAAGGTTTTCCCTTTAACAGCACAGGGTTGGGCTGCTCACGAGAAAAAAGATTAATAAATTATCTGTCAAAAAATAAAGTTTGGCACGCTAATTGTTATTGTGTTAAATAAGATGTTAGGATTTCTTTTTTAAGTGGTTTTTTTAAAGACTTAATTATCGATCAAAAAACATATTACTTCTATTTTATTGGGGGATTTAGTGGAAGAATTTAGTTATTAAAAAAGGGGAAGCAATTGCTTCCCCTTTTTTGTGTTTATACTTTTGTCAGTATGTGCCGTGCCTTCGAAGACTAGCTCAACAGTTTTTGGATTTCCTCTATTGCCAATTTCGTATTCTCCCAATGACTCATATGACCTGAATTTTTTATTTCCAAAAAGTCGACGCTATTGCGTTTTGCTTCCAGTCTCAAATCCTTAATTTTGAGTAATGAATCAAGGGTTCCGGCGATATAGGTTTTTTTACAGTTCAGATTTTTTAGCGTTTCATTATTGTCTGAGCGATTTTGCATTCCTCTTAAAGCCTCAATTATTCCTAATGGATTCAAGGCTTCAGCTTCAGCTATCATTTTTTGAATCTGAGAGGCGCAAGATTTTTGGAATTGCTCTGGAAATAAAAAGGGAATGGCGGTTTTGAGGTAAATGCTTTGTTTGTCGTTTATCGCTTTTATAGCACGAGTTCTATCCTTCTTTTTTTGCTCGGAATCGGCATTTGCCGTTGAGTGAAAAAGGATGAGGTGAAGGATTTTTTCAGGACAAATTTTTGACAGCTCTAATGCTGCATAACCACCCATTGAGTGTCCGATAATAGTAAACGTATCAATATGTAACTCTAGTAATAATTGAAGTACGCATTCAGCATAACGTTCCATAGAACGGGTCTCTGCAATGCAATCTGATTTTCCAAAGCCTGGTAAGTCCAGTCTAATAACTTGATGTGTTTTGGAGAGTTCTTCTGCGATCTCATCCCACATGCTAAGGTTTTCGAGGAAACCATGGAGTAGTACCACAGCTTCGCCCGAACCTTCGGTTTTATAATGTACTTTTTTGTTGTGGAATTTGAATGTCATTTTAACTGTGAACTGAAAACTGCCAATTAAATTATTCAGCCATTAGCGCTTCTATTTCATCGGCTTCTAAAGGAATGTTTTTCATCAAGTCATCAGGGCCATTTTCGGTAACGAGTACATCATTTTCCAAACGAATTCCCAAGTTTTCTTCTGGGATATAAATTCCTGGTTCACAGGTAAAGATCATTCCGGTTTCAATAGGGGTAGTCCATGAACCTACATCGTGTACGTCTAAGCCTAAATAGTGCGAAGTACCATGCATAAAGTATTTTTTATAGGCTGGCCATTCTGGTTTTTGATTGTCTATATCTTCTTGAGAGATCAAGCCTAAGCCCACTAATTCTTTTTCCATGAGTTTACCCACTTCAATATGGTATTCGTGCAGGTAGTTTCCTGGAACAAGCATTTTCGTAGCAGCTTTCATCACTCTTAAAACGGCATTATAAACCTCTTTCTGACGAGGCGTAAATTTCCCATTTACAGGTATACAACGGGTCATGTCTGAAGCGTAATTACCATATTCGGCACCGAAATCCATTAAGATTACATCGCCATCTTTACAGGTTTGGTTATTGTCGATATAGTGTAAAACGCAAGCACTTTCACCTGATGCAATAATTGGGGTATAGGCAAAGCCTCGCGAACGATTTCTAACGAATTCGTGTATGATATCTGCCTCGATTTCATATTCCATCACTCCAGGCTTAATGGTCTTTAGAATTTTGCGCAATGCAGATTCTGTAAGGTCACAGGCTTTTTGAATAAGCTCGATTTCTACGGTATCTTTTATCGCACGAATCTTGTGCATGATTGGCGCAGCTCGTTCGTATTCGTGAGTTGGGTAGGTTTCGCGTATCCATTTTCCAAAACGTGCATCGCGTGTTTCTACTTCTATGTTTGCGCGTAAGTGCTCGTTACTGTTAAGATAAACGTGTTCAGCCTCGCTCATCAAAGTTTTTAAAACCGCTTCGAATTGATCGATCCAATAAACGGTTTTAATACCTGAAGTTTCGAAGGCTTGTTCTTTATCGAGTTTTGCTCCTTCCCAAACGGCGATATGCTCGTTGGTTTCTTTTAGGAATAAAATCTCTCTGTGCTTGGCATGAAAAGAATCTGGGGAAATAACAAGGATAGACTCTTCTTGGTCAACTCCTGAAAGGTGAAAGATGTCGTTGTTTTGACGAAATTCCATGGTCCCATCAGCATTGGTAGGCATGATGTCATTAGAGTTAAAAATCGCAAGTGACTTTGCTTTTAATTCTTTGCAAAAACGCGCTCTATTGCGAACGAATAATTGGCTGTCTATTTTCTCGTATTTCATCTTACAATATCTTTTAAGGTCTCCTCTTGATAAAAGCAAATATAGGTTTATACTGAGTTAAAAGTTAAAAGTTAAGGGTTAAAATTTAGTTGGTGGACGGTAGTCGTTAGCCGATAGATTTTGTTGTCATTAAATAATTTCGACGAAACAACCAATAGCTAACAACAACGAACAAACATCTGAGAGCAGCAAGCTCATAGTTGAGTCCAACTTATGTAGAACCATTATTAATTAACCTTAAGGTTGTGTGCTTGTTTGATGTGTAGTAAATTTGCGTGTTTAAAAAGCATTATTAAATAACCCTAGAAAAGGAAATCATCATGAGCAATAGCGCTGGATTGTTTTCATCGTCACTGGGAAGGAAGTATCTAATGGCCATTACAGGCTTGTTCCTTTGCAGTTTTCTTTTGATCCATCTGATCGGAAATGTAGCCTTGTTTACAGACCCTGTTCAATTTAACGAGTATACTCGTTTTATGTCGTCGAACCCACTAATCCGTATAATGGAAATTGTATTGGTTGTAGGATTCTTAACGCATATTATCGATGCGATTATGTTGACTAAAGCAAACAAAGCTGCACAGCCAGTAAAGTATGCTATGGACAAGAAGAAGAGTACTTGGTACTCTAGAAATATGGGTCTTACCGGATCTATTATTTTAGTGTTCTTGATCATCCACTTACAGTCGTTTTGGTACGGGTATAAGTTTGGTGATGTTGCTATGACACTTGATAGTTCTGGTGCTGAGATTAAAGATATGTACAAAATGGTATTGGCTGCATTTAGCCAATCGTGGTACTCTGCAATATATGTGGTTGGTATGCTTCTTTTAGGAACGCATTTAAGCCACGGATTCCAGTCTGCATTCCAATCTATGGGATTACGTCATAAAAAATACACACCTACGATTCAAAAAGTAGGAACTGCATTTGCTGTGGCGATGACTTTAGGATTCATCTCTTTCCCAATCTATTTCTACATTACTCAACTATAAGACTATGACGAAGTTTGTCGATAATATTCCAGAAGGTCCTTTAGCTGATAAATGGACAAAATACAAAGCTGAAGCAAAGCTTGTAAACCCATCTAACCGTAGAAACATCGACGTTATTGTTGTTGGGACTGGTTTAGCTGGTGGTGCTGCTGCTGCTTCTCTTGGTGAAATGGGATTCAATGTAAAAGCATTTTGTTTCCAAGATTCTCCACGTCGTGCGCACTCTATTGCTGCACAAGGGGGTATCAATGCTGCTAAGAATTACCAAAACGACGGTGACAGTACTTACCGTTTGTTCTACGATACTATTAAAGGTGGTGACTACCGTTCGCGTGAGGCTAACGTATACCGTTTGGCAGAGGTTTCTGCAAACATCATCGACCAATGTGTAGCTCAAGGGGTTCCTTTTGCTCGTGAATATGGTGGTCTTTTAGACAACCGTTCTTTTGGTGGTGTACAGGTACAACGTACTTTCTACGCTAAAGGTCAAACCGGACAACAATTATTGATTGGTGCTTACCAAGCTTTAAGTCGTCAAATTAACAAGGGTACCGTAACGATGTACAACCGTCATGAAATGATGGAGATTGTAAAGATCGACGGAAAAGCTCGTGGTATTATTGCGCGTAACTTGATTACAGGAGAAGTAGAAAGACATTCAGCTCACGCTGTAGTTGTAGCATCGGGTGGTTACGGAAACGTATTCTTCCTTTCTACAAACGCAATGGGTTCTAATGCTACTGCAGCCTGGATATCATATAAGAGTGGTGCTCACTTTGCTAACTCTTGTTACGTACAAATTCACCCAACATGTATTCCAGTTACTGGAGACCACCAATCGAAGTTAACTTTGATGTCGGAGTCTTTACGTAATGATGGACGTATTTGGGTACCAAAGAAAAAAGAAGATTCTCAAGCTATTGCTAAGGGCGAAAAAACGGCTCTTGACATTGCTGAAGATGATAGAGATTATTACTTGGAAAGAAGATATCCTGCATTCGGTAACTTAGTTCCTCGTGATGTTGCTTCGCGTGCTGCTAAGGAACGTTGTGATGCTGGTTTCGGTGTTAACAAAACAGGTCAAGCAGTATTCTTAGACTTCGCTGATGCTATTGCTCGTTTCGGAAAAGACGGTGTTGAAGCTCGTTATGGGAATTTATTCCAGATGTACGAGAAGATTACTGCAGAGAATCCGTACGAAATGCCAATGAAGATATATCCAGCTATCCACTATACAATGGGTGGTGTATGGGTTGATTATAACTTACAAACGGCCGTTCCTGGTTTGTTTGCTGCCGGAGAGGCTAACTTCTCTGATCACGGTGCTAACCGTTTGGGAGCTTCTGCATTAATGCAAGGTTTGGCCGATGGTTACTTCGTATTACCTTATACAATTTCTAACTACTTAGCAGATGATATCCGTACAGGAGCGATTTCTACTGAGCATGCAGAATTTGAGAAGGCTGAGAAGAATGTACAAGATCGTTTAGACTTCTTTATGGATAATAAAGGTTCTAAAACGGTTGATTACTTCCACAAGAAATTAGGTAAAGTAATGTGGGAGAAATGTGGTATGGCTCGTAACAAACAAGGTCTTGAAGAGGCGATTGTTGAGATTAAAGCTATCCGCGATGAGTTCTGGAAAGAAGTTAGAGTTCCTGGAGTTCAAAACAGCTTTAACCAAGAATTGGAAAAAGCAGGTCGCGTAGCAGACTTCATCGAATTAGGTGATTTGATGTGTCGTGATGCCTTGAACCGTGAAGAATCTTGTGGAGGTCACTTCCGTGAGGAACACCGAACAGAAGAAGGTGAAGCAATGCGTAACGATGCCGATTATGCTTACGTTGCTGCTTGGAAATACAAAGGTGAGAACGAAACACCTGAGCTTCATAAAGAAGACTTGAAGTTCGAAAATATTGAGTTGAAACAAAGAAGCTACAAATAATGGCTGGGATGAATCTTACACTTAAAGTTTGGCGTCAGAATGACGCTGAAGACAAAGGACGTATTGTGGAATACAAAATGTCTGATATTTCTCCAGACATGTCTTTTTTAGAAATGATGGACGTGTTGAACGAGGAGCTTATTGAGAAAGGAGACGAGCCAGTAGCTTTCGATCACGATTGTCGTGAAGGAATCTGTGGAATGTGTTCTATGTACATCAACGGTGAGCCTCACGGTCCTGAAGATTTAATTACAACTTGTCAGTTGCACATGCGTTCGTTTAAGGATGGTGATACTATCTATATCGAGCCATTTAGAGCTGCAGCTTTCCCTGTAATTAAAGATTTGGTTGTTGATCGTACTGCATTTGATGCTATTATTCAAGTAGGTGGTTACGTTTCTGTAAACACTTCGGGTAATACACAAGATGCAAATGCTCTTCCTGTACCTAAAGCAGATGCAGATGCAGCCTTTGATGCAGCAACTTGTATTGGTTGTGGTGCTTGTGTGGCTACTTGTAAAAACTCATCTGCGATGTTGTTTACATCTGCTAAAATTTCTCACCTAGCACTTTTACCCCAAGGTAAAGTTGAAGCGCAAGAGCGTGCTTTAAACATGGTTGAGAAGATGGATGAACTAGGCTTTGGTAATTGCTCCAATACAGGAGACTGTGAAGTACAATGTCCTAAAGGAATTTCTTTAGAAAATATTGCTTTGATGAACCGCGAATTCTTAGGTGCTTCTTTGAAGTCTGAAAAGTAGATTTTACTTTAAACTATATAAAAGCCTCTTTCCATAGATACGGAACGAGGCTTTTTTTATTCAATTATTTCCAGGGCTAAATTTTCTCTGGTTGGCATGAGGTACTGGGTATAAAGTATTTATTTTATGATTTATGAGTAAAAACACTTCTATGATCCCCTCGAGGGGATAATTATTCTACCCAATCATTTTTTTTGAGTTCATACTTCATGTCCATACATTGGGATTCTTTGCTATATACTTCCCCTAGTGCGAAACATTGTTTATTTATTATATTCGTGACCCTATGAAAGAAGAACTAAGAATAGCCTTATTACAATTTGATATGTGTTGGGAAGAGGCTCATACGAATAGGCTTCAGATTGAAGAGTATATTTCGGGGCTTATAGAAGCTGACATAATTCTATTACCTGAGATGTTTAGTACAGGATTTTCTGTTGAGTCGATTCATTTAGCTGAAGCTATGGATGGCGCTACTGTTGAGTGGATGAAAAGTATAGCACAAAAAAAGGCATCAGTATTGTGTGGTACATTAATGATTAAAGAGGGAGGCCATGTCTACAATAGACTTTTATGGGTGGAGCCCAATGGGAAAATACACTATTACGATAAGCGACACTTGTTTAGTCTTATTGAAGAGGATAGGTATTTTACAGCAGGAAAAAAACGATTAATTATTGATTATAAGGGATGGATAATTTGTCCTTTAATTTGTTACGATTTACGTTTTCCAGTATTTTCTAGAAACGATGTGGATTACGATTTGTGTTTTTATTTAGCGAACTGGCCTAACAAACGAATAGCTGCTTGGGACACCTTATTAAAGGCTAGGGCAATCGAAAACCAATCTTACGTTATTGGTTTAAACAGAGTAGGAATTGATGGCTATAAAACTGATTATTCTGGTCATTCACAAGTTATAGACCCTCAAGGAGATATTATTGCATCAGCTCCAGAAAATGAGATTGGATTAATAGAGCTGGTACTCTCCAAAAATCATCTTCTAGAAATACGCAAACGCTTGCCTTTTTTAAACGACCGAGATGAATTAGCATTAAGCATTTGAAAATGAGAAAGGTTTGTTTTTTGCTTTTGTATTGCACGATTCTTTTTTCTTGTGAGGAATTCACATTTACAGTAGAAAACCTAAATAACGATGAGATTCAGGTCTTGGGTCATGGCGGCATGGGTATTCACAGTTTGTTGCCGATGAATTCATTAGCCTCAGTTATTAATTGTATCGAGAAGGGTGCCGTGGGTACAGAGTTAGATGTTCAGCTAAGTAAGGATGGTTATTTAGTTGCATTTCACGACAACGATTTATCAGAAAGCACAAATTCTTGTGGCTTGATCAACAGCTATACTTGGGAGGAGTTAAAAGAGGTCAGGTACAAAGATTATAGTATAGACTCTAATTACCCTTTGCTACTCGTGACGGATATTTTAGAGGGATTGGAGAGTTACGAAGATTTAATTTTCAGTTTTGATTGTAAGCTTTATCCAGAGAGCGAGGAGGTAGAAGATTACACGAAAGTTTTTAGTGAAACCATTATCCATATGGTAGACAGTCTGAATTTAGACTGTTATATTGAATCTCAAGAGGAGTTATTTTTACAAGATATAAAAACGAAAAGGCCTTTTTATAAATTATTGTACTACCCTTCATCTTTTGAGTCTGGCTATGCTCTAAGTATAGAGAATGATTTTTATGGAATGAGTATTTCTACAGATCATATCACGGGAGCAGAACTAGAATTGGCTCATGATAATGGCTTATGGGTAACACTTTGGAATGTAAGAACGCGGGCAAGAAATAAGGCGGCTATTCTTAAGAACCCTGATTGTATACAGGCTGATAAACTAGATCATTTAATTAATCTATTGGATTAAAGTCTATTTCAAGCTCCCAATTGGCTCTGAGCTTTAGTTCTTCTGTATAGTAAATAACTTTTTCGGCTTGAGAATTTTCAAAGTAATCTCCGGCTGTCCATTTGCCATCATTATTTGAATCTAGGGTAAGTCGCAATTGATATTTTGAAGGAAGTAATTCTTTAAATATCAATTCTTCTCCAGTCTCTATTCTATCTATTACTTTCTCCTCTTTTAGGATTTCAATAAAATAGTCATCTGTTTTAAGAAGTAGATTTATTTTTAGGGCCGCTAATGCACTTTCATCTTTGGAATAAGCCGAAAGATTAATGCTGTCATTATAGTTTTCATAAGTACTTAAAACAGCCCCTTCGGATAGGATGAGGTGGAAGGTTTGATTTTCATTGTGTATAAAATCAAAAATAAGTTCAAAATCTGTATACCTCACTGAGTAGTCGATAGGGATTGAATCTGAGATTAAATGTATACGGGAGGTGTCGATTGCGAGTATAGGTGCATCAGACTGAATTTTGAATGAGGCGCTTTCTTTTAAGAATTGATTATTACTCGATAGGTTTAGTTTTTGTTTGTGCAAAGAATCTGTCTTCACCAAGACAGAATCTAAGCGTGTTGCTACTTCTGAGCAGATGTAAAAAGAATCTGTAGGATAGATTAAGGGCCAGACTAAGAGGCTGTCTTGTTTTATAGTATGTAAGAACTTGATCTCACTATCGGAATTAAAATTCACGGAATCGATTGTTTGATTATAGGCCCAATGGATTCTTCCATTTTCATTGGCTTTAGACTCCAAGAGTTTTAATTCAGTTTTTTCTTGAAACAACCAAAGCTCAAATTCAGAGCTATCGCTAATGGTGATGAGGCTGTCGTAAAAAGCAATTTGTTCTGTAGCACCATCATATTGATAATTAGCATTTAGGTCTTCGAAGGCAATTAGTTCAAATGTTCCTGTTCTGATATGTTTAATTTGAAAAGCACCCTTTTCTTTCGCTAGGGTGAAATAATCGGGTTTTTGTTGGTAAATGGTAGAGTCTCTTAATAAGCTGTCTTTTTGATAGATTCCAATAATAACTTCTTCTGGAAGTGTTGCTAATGGACAAGAGTAGAGCTGGCCACTAAGAGATAAAGAATCCAATTCGTTTCCGGTACTAAACACTAAAGAATAGTCTTTCAATATATTTCCTTCGTGGTAATCTGCAATCCCTTTCCCAAAATTAAAAGTATACGTACTGTTTGGGTTTAGTTCTTCTTTAAGCTCAATGAATAAGCTTTTTCCTTTTTGAGAAATTAGTGGAGTTTCATCTAAAGGCGGTGAAATGAGTAATTCATTTTGGAAGTTTTTAAGTTTAAAAAACTCGTCAAAATGAATTTCTATACGCGATGTATTTACGTTTGTAGCACCTTGATTAGGAGAAGAGCTTACTACTACAGGAGGGTGTGTGTCTTTTGCGCCCCCAGAAGGCTTTTGCATACTCGCGCATTGCCACAATAGTAAAGCAGTCGCAAAGAAAAAATATAAGTACTTCAGTTTTGACATAGTTTTAATTGGCAATGTTCAATTTGGCTTAAAGACTTGTGAGTGTTTAACACCCCTATAATCCCCTCAAGGGGATAATTCTTCTTCAACAACCCGATAGATATCGAGACAGGATGACAAATTACTGGGAGCCGACAAGATCAAGTTCATCTAAAGCTCCAGTCGTATTGATCTAAGTTTTCGATACAAGCTTTCAGGAGTTCTATAGACTGGTGAATATCTTCTTTATGCGCCATTTCAATAACTTGATGAATGTGGCGTGTAGGAATAGAAACTGCTCCAGCAATAGAACCTCCGGGAGTAAAACGTTGTATAGCCATGGTGTCTGTACCACCAGCTGGAAGGATTTCTACTTGAGTTTTTAGTTTTTTAGTTTTGGCTATATCTTTCATATAGCGCACCATACGGTAATCACAAATGGTTTGGGAGTCCATAATTTTTATGGCAGCCCCTTTTCCTAGCTCTGTAATTTTTTCGTGTCCTGCAGCCCCCGGAACATCATAAGCAATGGTAGTATCTAGCCCAAATCCAAAGTCGGGTTGAATGCGCATGGCAGAAACTTGAGCCCCACGAATTCCTACTTCTTCTTGAACGGTAAAAACGCCATACACATCGTAGGGGAAATCTTTTAATTGTTTTAGTGTTTCGATGAGTATAAATACTGAAACTCTATTGTCTATAGATTTACAGTTTACACAATCCCCCATTTCGATCAATTTACGTTCTCGGGTGATTGAGTCTCCGACCGCAATATATTTTTCAACTTCTTTTTTCGACATTCCCATATCGATAAAGTAGTCGGTAGTTTTTGGGACCTTTGTACGCTCGGCGGCTGACATTACGTGAATAGGTTTTGAGCCCATTACACCGATCAGGTCTTTTTTACCGTGAATAATTACTCGTTGAGCGGTTAATGTTTTCGGATCGAATCCACCAAGTGTATGAAATCGTACAAATCCATTGTCATCAATATGGGTAACAATGAATCCAATTTCATCCATATGGGCACCGATCATCACTTTTTTATCGGATGATTTTCCGCGTTTTATTGCGGTTAGGTTTCCTAGGTTATCGATACTGTATTCATCGACTAGGTCTTTAATTTCGTTGATGACTAGTTCACGAACTCTTTGCTCGAAACCTGGGGCACCGGCAATTTCACAAATTGAGGCAAGTAGGGGTACGTTTATTTTCTTCATTATTCGATGATGTTTAATTTCAACATATTGGTCATTCCTTTTTCTGTGATAGGCATGCTAGCGATATTCACAACAAAGTCACCTTTTTGAACGACTTCTTTTTCTTTGATAATCGTTTTAATATCAGCAATTGTATCGTCGGTACTTACAAACTTATTGTAGTAATACCCTCTTACGCCCCATAGCAGACTAAGGGTATTCATAATTTTGCGATTATTTGTAAAAATACAGATTTTACTAGGCGGTCTAAAGCTTGCTATTTTAAAAGCGTTGTAACCAGAATGAGTCATGGTCATTACGGCTTTTGCTCCCACTTGTTCGGCAATTTTACAGGCATTATAGCAGATGGTATCTGAAAGGAAACGCCCATTTTTTTTGTCTACGGGCATAAATTCTTCCATTTCTAAATCGGCATAATTCTCGACATTCCGCACGACTTTATTCATAGCTTTAATCACACGTATAGGATATTTACCTACTGAAGTTTCCCCGCTTAGCATCACGCCATCTACACGATCGTGGACAGCATTGGCAACATCATTTACATCGGCTCTACTCGGACTTAAGCTATCCATCATAGATTCCATCATTTGCGTTGCAATAATTACGGGAGTAGAGTATTTAATACATTTACGGGTAATCATTTTCTGAAGGTTAGGAACGCGTTCCATAGGCACTTCAACACCTAGATCTCCACGTGCCACCATAACTGCATCAGCTTGTTTTATGATGGCATCAATTTGGCGTATTGCTTCGGGTTTTTCAATTTTGGCGATTACTCTGGCAGGAGAATTATGTTCAGAAATAATTTTTTGTAATTCTTTTACATCTTGCACATTACGAACAAAAGAAAGTCCCAGCCATTCAATACCTAGCTCTAGCGCAAATTTTAAATCTGCTATATCTTTAGGGGTAAGGCATGGAAGTGAGATTTTTGTATTCGGCAGGTTAACTCCTTTTTTCGACTTTAGTTCACCACCTTGAATCACTTTAGCTTTCACTTCATTTATTCCATTTGAAGCTTCGGCTCTCAAGATGAGTTTTCCATCGTCGAGCATAATTCTATCGCCAACTTTTACATCTTTAGGAAACTCGGGATAGGTGATATAGATTTTAGAAATATCACCTAGACATTCATCTGTAGTAATGGTAATTTCCTGTCCTCTTTTTAACGTTTGACCTTGTTTAACATCACCTAGGCGCAATTTAGGTCCTTGTAAATCTCCAAGAACAGCTACATTCCTATCTTCTTCCTCATTGATTTCTTGTACCCAATCGAAGATTTGTTTGGCTTGTTGATGATTGCTATGGGAAAAGTTAATCCGAGCCACATTTAGTCCTGCGGCAAACATTTCTTTAAGGATTGATTTGTCGTGTGATGCGGGGCCTATGGTAGCAACTATTTTTGTGTTGTTCATTAGATAATTAAATTTTCTTTCGATCGAAGGTCAGAAATATTTATTTCGTGTACACTAACGATACGGTTTAGATTTTTGATATTTTTAAGAAGCTCAAATTTAGAGTCTTCATTGAGTATTCCGTGTACTTGTAGGTAATAGTCTACTTTGGTATTTTCTGGTACAAGAAATTTAGTTTTTTTTCTATTTTGAATAAAGCCGTCAAAAATGGTTCCTTGATTTTTATCGGAGCAATTAATTTGACATTTATTGGCAATTAGATACCATTGATTTTGGTATTGATCGTCCCAATATTCATATAAAGGGAAGTAAGCTTTCTCGAGTCCATCTGCATAGTTCATTGCAATATCTTCTTTAGAACGAGCAAAGTAGCTATTTAGTTCTTTGTTGAGGTGGTAGGATATGTGATACTCTTTTAGGGGGCTACAAATTCCTATTAGGAGGAAGTTGTAATCGTATTCAAAATCTATACTTAAGCTTTTTTTAGTCATCTCTCGAGAGTTTCCAGCTGGAAAAATATACTCAAAGATAGCCAAAAAAACAATCGTAGCCTTATTATAGTTTTAGAGTCTCACAAGCAATTTTTGCGGTAGCTTCTTCTGCTTTTTTCTTTGAGCTTGCAGTAGCAGAAGTTATTTTTTTGTCCTCAAGAAAGAGGGCTATTTCGAAGCTTTTTTTGTGCGATTCTCCACTTTCCTTTAGGAGTTTAAAGAAAAAGGATTTATTGTGCTTTTGAGTCCAGTGGATAAAGTGTTTCTTATAGCTACTAATTTCTTTTTCCAGGTTTATTAGGGAGAAGTGTGTTTTAATAATCTTCTCGATGATAAAGTTTTTACAGAAAGAGGCCCCTTGATCGAGGTATATAGCGGCAATAAGAGCTTCAAAGGCATTTCCAAGGATAGAAGATGGAATTTTCCCGCCTAAGTTTGTTTGTACAAAGGATTCAATTTTAAATTCTTTAGCGAGTTTATTGAGGGTTCTTCTACTCACCATTTTAGAGCGCATATCGGTAAGCACCCCCTCATCTTTTGTTGGCAGTTGATGGTAGAGATATTCAGCAATAACAGAATCGAGAATCGAGTCGCCCAGAAATTCCAGCCTTTCGTTGTCTCCATAGGTAGGAGATTCAATAGAGCTATGACAAAAAGCTTGATGATAGAATTCAATCTTTTCTGGGCAAAAGCCCAAAATTGGATAAAGCTCTACAGCTAAAGGATCGGAAGAAGGGTTTGAAAAAAGCTTATGCAGCCAATTCATCATTAAGCTTCAAAAGCTTTTAGAATGATAGAAGCATTGTGTCCACCAAAACCAAAGGTATTACTCATAATAGCTTTCACTTCTTTCTTTTGCGCTTTATTCAGGGTAAAGTTCAGTTTCGCATCTAGCTCATCATCAAAATTCTGATTGTTGATGGTAGGTGGAATGATCCCTTTTTGAATAGCCAAGATCGAGGCAATAGCTTCTACAGCACCAGCGGCTCCTAAAAGGTGACCAGTCATAGATTTAGTAGAGCTAATATTTAGTTTGTATGCATGGTCACCATAGACTTCTTTAATTGCCTTAGATTCGGCAATATCTCCAAGAGGAGTAGATGTTCCGTGAACATTAATGTAATCAATGTCTTCTGGTTTCATGTGTGCATCTTCCAAAGCATTTAGCATCACTCTTATTGCGCCTCTCCCTTCGGGATGTGGAGCAGTGATGTGGTGTGCATCGGCAGATAAACCTCCACCCATTACTTCTGCATAAATTTTAGCCCCTCTTTTAATGGCGTGTTCGTATTCTTCAAGAATTAATGTTCCTGCACCTTCACCTAAAACAAAACCATCGCGGTCTTTATCAAAAGGTCTAGAAGCTGTAGAGGGATCATCGTTACGAGTAGAAAGCGCTTTAAGAGCGTTAAATCCACCTACACCAGCTTCGTTAACAGAAGCTTCAGACCCCCCAGTAACAATAATATCTGCTTTACCTAAGCGTATATAATTAAAGGCATCTAATAAGGCGTTTGAAGAAGAGGCGCAAGCCGATACGGTAGTGAAGTTAGGCCCACGTAAACCGTATTTAATAGAAATCATTCCTGCAGCGATATCAGCTATCATCTTAGGAATGAAGAAAGGATTGAAACGAGGGGTTCCATCGCCATTGGCGAAGTTAGATACTTCGTCGTAAAAGGTTTTTATACCTCCAATTCCCGAGCCCCAAATTACACCCGCACGGTCAGGATCTATTGCCTCGAGGTCAATTTTGGAATCCTCCATTGCCTCGGCGGTAGCCACCATAGCGTACTGAGTGTATGGGTCTTGTTTACGGGCATCCTTACGATCGATATGATCGGTAGGATTAAAATCTTTGACTTCGCAAGCGAATTGAGTTTTGAATTTGGACGCATCGAAACGAGTGATAGGGGCAGCGCCACTAATACCATTTGTTAAGTTTTCCCAATATTCAGAAACATTTTTACCTATGGGCGTGAGCGCTCCTAGGCCAGTTACAACAACTCTTTTCAGCTGCATATAGTCAAATTAAGGTTAAATTAGGCTTTTTCGATGTACTCGATTGCAGTACCTACAGTAGATATAGCTTCTGCTTGGTCATCTGGAATTTGGATATCGAATTCTTTTTCGAATTCCATAATTAATTCTACAGTATCCAATGAATCTGCTCCTAAGTCGTTAGTGAAACTTGCGTCGTTTGTTACTTCGCTTTCATCAACTCCTAGCTTGTCAACTATAATAGCTTTTACTTTAGATGCTACGTCAGACATGATTTTCTTATTTTGGTTAATAATTCGATGCAAAGAAAAATATAAACTTAAAAATAGCCAAATTTTTTGAACCATGAAATTAGGAATCCCTCTTATTCATTAATCCCTAAATCTTAATTACTTTTGTGCTATGAGAAAAATAGCTATTTTCGCTTCTGGATCAGGTTCAAATGCTGAGAACATAATACGCCACTTCAGTGATAAAGAGTGTGCTGAGGTAGTATTGGTTGTATCCAATAAAGCAGATTCACTTGTATTGAATAGAGCTCATAAATATTCAATCCCAACTTGTGTTTTTACTTGGGATGAGTTTGCGAATGGTGAAAAAGTTAAAAGTATTTTAAAAGAATACAATGCAAGCATGATAATATTAGCCGGATTTTTGCTTAAAATCCCAGAAATGCTTGTAAAATCATATCCAGAGGCTATCGTAAACATACATCCAGCTCTCTTACCTAAGTACGGAGGAAAGGGGATGTATGGAATGCACGTTCACAGGGCAGTTGTAGAGAACCAAGAAAAGGAATCTGGTATAACGATCCATTATGTGAATGAGTATTATGATGAGGGTGAATTTATTTTCCAAGCTAAGTGTCCTATTTTAAGTTCAGACAGTCCTGAAGAGGTTCAGCGCAAGGTGCAGGAATTAGAAGTTTTACATTTTCCAATAATCATAGAATCTATTCTATAGTGAAGATTTATATATATACAGATGGTGCTGCAAGTGGCAATCCTGGCCCTGGGGGTTACGGTATTGTAATGATGGCAGGAAAGCATCGCAAGGAATTGGCTGCTGGTTTTCGTTTAACGACGAATAACCGTATGGAGTTATTGGCGGTTATTGTTGCCTTGGAGCAGATTAAAACTGAAGGTTCTGAGGTGTTGGTGACTTCAGATTCTAAGTACGTGGTCGATTCTGTTGAGAAAGGTTGGGTATTTAATTGGGTAAAAAAGGGCTTTAAAGGAAAGAAGAATCCTGATCTGTGGAAGCGCTTCCTTAAAATTTATCCGAAACATAAGGTTAAGTTTCAATGGGTGAAAGGGCATAATAATCATCCCGAAAACGAACGATGTGATGCTTTAGCAGTAAATGCCGCCAATAAAGACAACCTACCTTTTGATATGGGCTACGAAGAGATTATTAAAGGCGATAAGGGGCTATTTTAGAAGGCATCAACATATTTTGGTTTCACAAAATAAAAAATGCCATCCTTTTGAGGATGGCATTTTTATTATTTAAACCGTGCTTTATCTAACGATTAAACTCTTGTTGAAGAGTTCATCATTTGTTTTAAGCTGTAGGACGTAAGAGCCCGCTGGCAAGTATTCAATATTTAGCACCTCTTGTATGGCACCTTTTTGACAATTCTTCACAGAGGTAAATACATTTTCACCTAAAAGATTGAAGATAGAAAGTGCAAGCTGAGAGTCTTTCTGAAGCACTGCATGCAATTCTGTTCTGAGATCTGTAGGATTAGGGAAAAGGTTAACTGAATGAAGACTATTTTGTTCTTGAGTAAAATCAAGTTGCGAGGCATAAATAATATTATCCGTTTGATAGCCTGTAGTTTCTTCGTTCCAGGCAACCATAATACGGTATTCACGCTCATTGCTATCAGACCACAAGGACAAACTAAATGTTTCGCTTGTGCTTAAGCCATCTTTTTCAGGGCTTAATTCATCGTCGCCATAAATAGGGATGACCAGATTCCCATGTTGATAAGACATAGCCCCTACCAACAAACCACGGCTATCGTAAACAGCAATTTCGTCAGATGGCATAGGTTTGTTTACCCATACATCTTCCGGGAGTACAAGACTCATATTAGACCCTGTGTTTATGGGTTTCACAAAATAATCTAATTCAGTTTTCACTTCTGAAGGAGTCATTCTGTATTCCACATCGTTGGGTAGATATTCCAAAATTTGTTCTGATAAGACTTTTACCTGATATCCTTGCCCAGCTTGCATATTACCAATTCCATCGAAGTCGTATTCAGGAAGGTAGGCCATACCTAAATTGTCTTTCACAATCACTAAATCGTCTATGTTTGTGAACACTTCGATTGCAGGAGCCGGCTCTGTTCGTAAGTAAGCGATCATATTCCAACCTTCGGTTAAAGTAATCGGATGGTCTTCCGGAGTCAGATAATCTCCTTCAAAGATAAAGGTATGATTGGCTGTCATTTTTGCCTGATATCCTTGTCCCGGAATCAAGACGCCAATACCATCAAAATCCCATTCAGGTAAATAAGCATTACCAACATTGTTTTTAACAATTACCACATCTTGCACATAAGGGAGACATATATTTTCAACCGTCATATCTTCGTTGCTCATATAGGTTGAGAACATATTCCAGCCTGTAATTAACTCAACTTCCTGTTCGCTAATTAATGGGGCAGCGATCAGTGATGTAATTGCAGAAATTCCGTTAGGAACGAAGGTAGACTGATCTTCTTCTGAATAAGTAGCGTTTACAGTGACGATCATGTTTTCTGAGGCATCCCAAACCATCCATTGGAAGCTTTCTCCTGTAGTAAAGCCATCCTGGAAATCAGTGGTTAAGTCATCGCCCTGAGCAGGGATTACTGTTGTAGAGCCTTCCCAAACAGCATAACCGCCACATAGTAATTCGCCGTCTACTTCAAAGAAAGCACCTATCCAGTCACCACTAGATATAGGAGTCCCAAATAAATCAGTAAGCATATCTTCTTGAAGAACAAGGGTGTGATTTGTCCCAGTATTGGTATAGGTCCAATTAGGGGCACTATTGACGTACTCACAAGAGCCGTCGTCCCAGTCCGCATACTCATCATAGTTAAGGGCATCAGGGTCGGTACAGCCCGCACATGCCATTTCAGTGCAAGCCCAAATGCCATTCGCATTTGGATTAAAGCCGGCCTGACAATAGCAAGAGTTACAACCTTGCTCTATTGAAGTGCCAAAGGGGTAGATTTCGCCTTCAAGTTCACATCCGAAATCCGTTTGTCCACAATCTGGTATTTCTATCACATCTGACCAGTTATCTTCTCCTTCACACTCAAGATATTCACATTCGTTTAAGAAGAGCTCTGAACCAATCTCGTAGAATTCACCATCTTCCCAGCAGCCTTCTTCTTCACATGGCAACATAGTACACATCCAGAATCCTTCAGCGCTAGGATTAAATCCAGGAGTACATGTACATGTGTTGCATTCTGTTTCTATAATTGTACCAAATGGATACCAATCGCCGTTTTCTGTACAACCGAAATCTGTTGGTTCTATACATTCTCCATTAATACATCCAAACTCACAATCCATGAGTTCACAAGGGTCTATGCATTCCCCGTCGGTATATTCTATGCCTTCACATTCAGCAAAACAATCGTAAGCATAGGTAACTCCATTTTCCCCACATACGGGATCCCAAAGATCAAGAGGGCAGTCGCAACCGTACTCGCAAGTCCCATCATCTACGTTTGCCCATTCGTTATAGTTGGATGCGGATGGGTCTGTGCAACCCGGGATCATTCCAAAGCCACAATCGATAATTTCTTCACATTCCCAAAGACCTTCTAGAACGTCTGAATTAGGGTTTGGGGCGCAGAAACACATTTCGCAAACACCAATGCTTGGGTCAAAATTTGTGAATGTTGCTCCAATAGGATAAAACATACCATTGTCATCAATACAGCCATTATTTGGACTATAAATACAAGAGCCATCATCTACAGAAGCTTGTGGGTTAAAGTTTAGTGCATCTTCGTCCATACAACCCGTTGTAATAAGTTCTTCACATTCCCAATAGGGCATTACAGCAGCTGCGTCAAAGCCCATACAAAAACAAACTTCATTGTCGTATTCGATGATTGCTCCAACAGGGAATAAATCCCCATCTTCTCCTACACATCCGTAATCAGTCATGTATTCACAAGACCCATCATCAGATGTTGCCATAGGATTGTAATTCATGGCTAGTGGATCTGTACATCCTATAATCTCGTCTGTATTTTCACAGGAACACGGGCAATAATCATTTAAGAAAGTTCCGGGCTCAATTTCAAGGCCAACAATAGGGCCAAAGGCTGCCAAGTCCATATCACAACTTATGCTAAATTCTGTAAGTGCAGCTACAGCAGTTTCACAGTCATATACTCCAAACATCTCTACTAGGTCAAGAATTTCTTCATCCAGGTTTTCTTCACAATCATCCGGACAAATTGGGCAGCATTCTCCCTCTACAAATACAGGGTTGTCACAATCTGGCATAGCACAGTCAACAACTGCGCACATTATATCTCCTCCTTCGCAAGCACAGAAAGTACAGGCATCAGGATTCCAACTTTCTCCATTGGCATAGAATGTGCCATCATCAGCTGTACAGCCTTCAGAAGTGCCGTTGCCTTGCGGGTCGAAAACAAATGAAACGTCTTGCGCACAATCACCAGTTCCGCTTAAAACTAATATTGCCTCAAAAGGCTCTATATAGGGCGCCATACTCAAACATGTGTAGTTGAAATACATATCTAATACATCTCCACTTGCCCAGGTCTCAAAAGTAAATTGGTCGGTACTCGCACAAGTATTAGCTAAAATTACCGAAGCCATTGTTGAAGAAAGGTCGTTTCCGGTATTTAGTACTTGTAAATGCAGCATCATTCCTGCAAAGCCAGCAATGTATTCTTGTTGTATAATGTTAAAATCTCCAAGACATCCTGGAGTAGATTCGCATTCGCCTTCGTAATCAACGTCTACACTGGCACAATCAGCTTCACAGCTATTGCCATAAGTTGCCCCATCGCTACCACACACAGGCGCATACACAGCGGGACATATGCAATCTGCCGTCTCAATTACGGTAATTACATAAGTCATAACGTCTACAAGGTCATCGGTCCATGGGTTAATTAGGTTTACAGTTACGATGTTTTCTCCTGCATTGTTAGAACTGGGAACTCCCGAGATAATTAGGTAATATTCTATGATAAAATCAAAATCATTTGGACTCCCTACGATATTACTTCCAATGGAAACATCAGCCCATTCAGGAGATTCTCCCACAGACCAGTAAGGCATGTCTGAAACGAGTGCCGGCTCTGAGCCCAGCAAGATTTCTGTAGAGAAATCTGACCCCACAACAGCTACGTTAAAATCAAGATTTTGAGCGAATGAAAATAGGGAAATAAAAAGGGCGGTAAAGAGAAAGGATAGATGTTTCATAGTCCTAGGGTTCAATTAATTAGAAATCAAAATTATAACTAATTTAAGCAAAAATTATTCCATTGCTAGTGTTTTTTCAGGTTGTTAACAATTTTGGAAAAGGGAAAAAGAGATGAAATAGTTTTGCAGTCGCGCGGTCATGCTGTCATTTAAAGACTATGCTGGGAAGAAGTCATGCAGTCATGCGGTCTTGCAGTCGATTAAAGACTATGCTGGATTGATTAGTTTTGGTAGAGGATTTCTAGGGCTTTCAGCATTATGGAATCGCTGTGGTTTACGGTTCTAAAGAAACCTTCTTCATTCCATTCTTGGCGAGCAATAACAGATTTTATACGCATTTTCATCCAGCCTTCAGAATGTTGAATTTGGCTTTTGGTATTCAAAATCCCTTCTTTTTCTGTGTATTTAATAAAGCTGTCAAAGAGGGTTTTGTCAATGTGAAAATTATCGTGAAATTCTTGTGCAGAGTGGTGTTGCATCAATTCTTTTTGATGTTCATCTACATAATCGAATACAAAAGTATTGATTACATTGGAGGCAAATACATCGTAAAGCCAATCTGATCTTCCGCTAGTATCTATAGCTACAAAATAATCGGGATTAATTCCACCTCCACCATAAACTACACGTCCTTGATCGGTGTAAAACTTGAGGGTGTCTTCAACTTTCATACTGTCTTGTGCATAGAGCTCACCATTATTATATCTGTTTTGAGATTCTCTATGGTAGGCATCTACACCATTGGAATATGATTTTTGGATACATCTTCCTGATGGGGTATAGTATCGAGAGGTTGTCAGTCTAAAAGCAGAGCCGTCGGTCATTTGACTTTGTTCTTGCACAAGTCCTTTTCCAAAAGTACGACGTCCAATAATACTCCCTCTGTCGTGATCTTGAATGGCACCTGCAACAATTTCGCTAGCAGAGGCAGAGCCTTCATCAACAAGAACTACGAGAGATTCATCTTTAAACCCACCATAGCGTGTAGAGTTATACACTTCTTTAGCTCTTGAATTTCCTTCGGTATATACAATCAGATTACCGTCCGATAAGAATTCATCCACCATATTGATAGCTGCATATAGATATCCACCTGGGTTAGATCGGAGGTCTAGAATAAGTTTCTCCATTCCTTTGTTCTTGAGTGTCTCGAGCGCATCGATAAATTCTTTATCGGTAGTTCCCGAAAATCGATTTACTTTAATATAGCCTACCAGCTCATCGACCATATATGAAACATCGATACTTGTGATTGGGATTTCATCTCTAATGACATTAAATTCCAGCAAACGATCGACATGTTTTCTTTGAATAAAAAGTTGCACATGCGTTCCTTTATCCCCTTTTAGGCTTCTAAGAACATCTTTATTTGTAAAGCCAACTCCAGCTACGGTCATGGTATCTACTTTAATGATTTTATCTCCTGCACGAATTCCTTTCCTTTGTGAAGGACCTCCAGAAATGGGACTTATTACAACTATAGTATCGTTAATAATTTGAAACTGAACGCCAATCCCTTCAAAGTTCCCTTGCATATTTTCTGTTATGTCTTTAAGGTCTTCGAGCGGAATATAACTTGAGTGAGGATCTAGGCTTTCGAGGGTTCGAGTAATCACTTCTTCCTGAAGGCTATCTAGGTTTACATCATCTACATAGTTGTATTCTAGGTAAGATAAAAGCTCAACGAGTTTGGGGTATTTAAAGGAATTACTCACTTCAATGTATTGCGTAGGACCATTTAAAAACTTACCTATATACACCCCTACCGTAAGGATTAATAATATTAAGAATGGATTTTTTATTGATGTATTCTTCTGGCTCATGTTAATTCTCTTCCAGTGGGATATGTGATACTTCTACTCCGGCTTTTATCAGAAAGTCAACCCCTTCGGTATCTTTATATTTTTTAATAAACACGACTCTTTTTATACCGGACTGATGAATGAGTTTACTACAATCTTTGCATGGAGATAGCGTTTGGTAAAGTGTTGCGCCTTCTGTGCTTTGTGTAGATTTAGCTACCTTCAGGATAGCATTTGCTTCGGCATGCAAGACATACCATTTTGTGTTGCCAAGATCTGTTTCACAAACATTTTCGAAGCCGGAAGGCGTACCGTTGTACCCATCAGAGATAATCATTTTATCTTTTACAATAAGGGCTCCTACTTGTTTGCGATTGCAGTACGAAAGTTGCGACCATTCTCTAGCCATCTTGAGGTAAGAGGTGTCGTATTTTAATTGTTTTTCTTTATTCACTTTAGCGTAAGGGTGTAAAAACTGAATATAACTAACAGTTTATATTATTTTTGAATTCCTAAGTATCTGAGTACTCTAGGATCTTTTTCTTGAGCGATTAACTTTTTAAAGACGACTTGTAGAGCATCTCTAAACTCTCCACTTATAGAAGGCAGCTGTCTATTTATCATTTCTAGAGCATAGTACCTTTGGTACCAAAGGTCTAAGTTAGAACATCGAGTGTATATATCATTAAGAGGTTCTCTGTAATCTACCGCTTGTTGTTTTTGCAAGAATTGGAGTAGGTTGTTGGTTGCATCTAAGATATCGAAACCTTGAGCCTGATCAAATTCATCTTTTATAAGTTTTGCATCTCTTGGATCTGCTTTTTTAGCAATCACATAAAATACAGCGGCTCTCAATTCTTTTTTAGCAGATTTAAGCTCTTTGCGGGCTATAAGGTATGCAGCATCTAATTCCAGTATCGACAGGGCTCTTAAAGCATCTCCGGCAACTATATAAGAAGGGTCTGCAGAAGCGGAAGCGTATAAGTCAATGTGCGAACGCGAAGCCATATTCTCATTTTGATCGAAGACTAGGCTAAGGTTATTGATTGCAGCGGCACGTACATCAGACTTAGGGTGTGATTTCACCATATTGATAAGATGCCCCTCTAGAGTCCCTTGAGTTCTTGTATCTACATCTTTAAAGTGTTCCAGTGCTTGGGTATTTATAGCCCAAAAGGTGTCGTTAAGTCCAATTTTAACTGCCCGGCTAATACTTACAAAGTTTTCACTTGTAACAAGGCTGTCAAGGGCCTCCATTCTATCGTAGTAATGGGGTGCATTTTCGAGTTGATACAACCATTGTTGGTCGGTTTTTTCGAAGCTAATATCTGCTAAGAGATAGTGATCGGCATCAAAAACTATTAGGTCGGCTTGACTGGTGGTTTGAAATTCAAAAACTTCTTGTTGTTTGGTCAATTCTATAGTATGTTTTTGAACTTCTCCATTTATATAGATATCAATTGCTAGAGGAAGTTTGTAAAGAGGTGTAGTTTCCAAAGATTGATTTTGAGAAATTGTAAGGCGAACATTAGTATCGTTAATTTGTTGATCAACTGAGATTAGGGCATGTCCGGAGGCAAGGAACCACTGATTAAAAAACCAGTTTAGGTCTTGACCGGATATATGTTCCATAGCCAATCGAAGTTGGTGCACTTCTACGGCTTGATTTGCATATTCTGTTAGGTAGTACTTTAGACCAGTAAAGAAGGCATCATCGCCAATTGCGTAGCGCAACATATGTAATATTCGCCCTCCTTTGGCATAGGAATGGCTATCGAACATATGGATTGGGTTAGCATTGTCAAAACGAATTAAATCTTCTTGTTTTCTTCTGGATTCGTTTAGGTACTGTATTAAATCTTGATGAATATAGTAAGCTGCTTCATCGGGACTATACTTTCCTTCCATCCACAAATACTCACCGTAGGTAGCAAAACCTTCATTTAGCGGAAGGTTAGGCCACGATTCACAGGTTACCCAATCGCCAAACCAGTGGTGAAACAATTCGTGAGCGATAATCATTTCGTTTGGGTCGTCAATAAATTCTCTTTCGTCTGAATAAACAAACTCACCATGTATTACGGCAGAGGTATTTTCCATAGCTCCGGAAACATAGTCTCGCACGATGATTTGTGAATACTTATCCCAAGGATAGTCGAAGCCTAATAAGTTTGAGTAGAATTCCATCATTTCTGGAGTTTTACCAAAAATTCGTTGGGCATGTTTTTCTTGTTCGGGCTCTACATAATAGTTAACGTCAAGGTTTCTCCAAGTATCTTTAGTGATCGAGAATTCTCCTACAGCCATCATGAATAAATAAGGCGCGTGTTCGAGTTCTTGTTTCCAGATATCTGTTCGAGTACCATCGGTATTAGCAGTCGATTTAATCATCAAACCATTAGAGAGGGTGCTGTATTTTTCTTGTACAGTAATTGCTATTTCTTGGGTACATCTCTCATTGGGCTTATCTATACATGGAAACCAACAAGAGCTAGATTCTGTTTCTCCTTGAGTCCATATTTGCATGGGTTTTTCTTCTTCGCCATGAGGATTGATAAAATACAATCCTTTTGCGTCTGAGATTGCTTCTCCAGCTTCGAGTGTTAAGTCGTCGGGTTTAGCGGTATAGTTTATAAATAGGGTGTAGGCTTCTTTTCTTGAATATTCTCTATCGAGTTGAATTACAATTTGTTTTTGATCGTAGGTATACTTTAAATCTATTTTCGCTCCATCTTTCTTTACAAGGGCTATTTGGTGTATGTCAAAACCTTTAGCATCGAGCGTTACAGAATTTTGTGGTTCGAAGTAGGGTTTAAGATCTAGGTAAGCTGTTCCTAAAAGGTGTTTTTTATTCCAATCGAAAGCCACATCAAGTTTGGTGTGAATAAGGTCATTCACTCTTTTCGGAGATTCGTGATAGTATTCACGTTGAGCAATTTGCGTGCTTTCTACAAGTACTTCTTCGAGAATCACATCAGAAGTATTCTTTTGAATTACAGAACATGCACTAAGCGTGATCGCTATGATGCTAAGAAGAGCTATTTTTTTCATGGGTATTTTTCTTAAATATATTTCAATCACAACAAAAACCTACCTTCCTTTTACGTGGAGTATTTTTGTTTTCTTTTTAAGTGTTCTTAGTGTTAAAGTAATGAGTCCACTTATAAGCAAAGCATATGCCCAAAAGTTACTGAGTTGCCAAGAAGAAGTTCGAATGTAATTTTCTATTAAGTCGAAGAGCGCAAAAGTAAAGAACATGGCGAAAAAACCGCTGTATTCTCTTTTCAGAACATTTTTAAAGGAGAAAGACAAATCGGGTTTCTTCCAACCTGTAAGTCTGGGTAGGAAGATGGGTGTTTCCAGAGTCCATTTTACATAAGGCTCGCCATATTTATTTCTGAGGAAATGTTCTTCGGCAAAAATAATGCGTTCATAATACATCCAAAAGCACATAATATAAACAATACTAAACCAGGGCACATCAATAAACAGAATGATCGCAAACCACATAAAGAAGTTTCCTAGGTACAGGGGGTTCCTCATGATGCTGTACATTCCTTTGGTGTTCAATTCGTCGGCAACTTGACCGTGCGTATTTCTACCCGACGTTCCTTTAGGGGTGTAGCCAAGAGTTATAGCTCTAATTACTTGTCCTAGAAGTCCAATTGCCAGACAGGTGATTTCGAAGCTTAAGCTATGTTCATCTTTTCCTAAAAAATGTATGTTGTAGAGGTATATACCCATTCCAATAATAGCAAAAGGTATGGGTAGGTTAGATCGGTATTTAAATAATTTATTTCCTTGTTGATTTAATTCTTCTATGAGGGCCATTGTTTTTCTTTGATTTGATCGACTAAAATAGGCTATCTTTGGCACATACAAACAAAGGCTATTAAATATGTATAAGGCAAAAGTTGAGGAGCAGATTTTTGAGTTTGAATTTTCTGATGAAAAGTCGTTAAAAGGAACTGTAAATGGAGCAGATTTTGAGATGGACTTTGCCAGCAAAGGCTCTGTGAATCATGTTATCCACAACAATAAATCTTACAGCTTAGAAGTAGTAGATTTTAATAGAGTAGAAAAGACCTGTGTGTTGTTAGTGAATAACCAGGAAGTAAGGGTTTCTATTGAAGATCGTTTTGATGCATTGCTACATTCTTTAGGAATGGATA
>Ga0206679_10000095_pt1 | contig 63248 bp, 66 predicted proteins | sample M110012015metaG_FD_155464 | JGI IMG/M metagenome (GOLD analysis project Ga0206679, IMG submission 155464) | Ammonia-oxidizing marine archaeal communities from Monterey Bay, California, United States - M1 100m 12015 | ecosystem: Environmental > Aquatic > Marine > Intertidal zone | place: USA...
ACAACAAGCAAAAATAGAACCAAAGAAATATAGCGAAAAAAAATTTTAACTAAATTAGATCGGCTAGGAGTAGTTAATATTGGACGTCCTGTTGAAAGTTTTTTTAATAAAGGTTTATGCCAGAAATAGCCAAGTGCTGCAAATGAAAAAACTAAAGCGATCACCCCTGCCCATACCACTTGCCATTTTGACAAGGGTAAGTCTAAGCGACCTCCCACTCCGTGAGCAAAAATAAACAGTGACGTCACGAAACTTGAAGTTCGAATATTCTGAAGCCAGCCGAGTGTAATTCAGCTTCAAAAATCCCCGGGACATTCGCCTTTAGTTTTATTAAGGCTGGAATCCCTGGTTCGACTTTTGTCATTTTGTTATACACATGTAAGTGGACTTCATCGCTTTGATCGCTGTAAACGATTATTTCGACCACGTCGTTCTTCGAGACTTCAAAACGGGGCATTCCTCCTGTTACCGTTCCTCCGATTACCTCTACTTCAAAAGAAATATCAGGACTGCCAGCTTTTTCTCCCCCATCAATCATGACCATTACTGAGTCGGAAATAGGTTTTCCATCGAGGTAGTAACTTCGATGGTCTATAGCTGAAAGCGAAACCACTATCTCATGATGACCATTGGCTAAATTGCTTAAATGGTGATGCTTTTCAGACAACATCACTACGGTCATCCCATCTAGTTCAACATGCAAGTGTCCTTGCCTTGGTTGGTTCCCGTTATTCGTTTCCAACGATACCAACTCGAAATTTTCCAATTCAATTGCAAGCATCACTCCACCTTCACTGTCAGGGATTGCTGTAACTGAAACCGCAGGTGGATCGGTAACGGAACTCAAATCAATTACATCAGTAGCGTCCTTATGCTCATGTTTCATGGAGGAAACTGTTGTGGTTAAATTACTTTTTTCACTTGTGTCACCTTCATTTCCACAGGCAACTACAGAAAAAAATACCAGAACGCATAAAAAAAATTTACTTCCGCGCATTTATTGATTCTAAAAAGATTGATTGCGTTCTCCTCAGGACTTAGTACCTGAAATATTAATTTTGATTTGGTGTTTGATCCTCGGGTGCCCAAGGCACCAACGCACGTCCCAAGATCCTTACTAGATAGGTGAAGGTCAGTCCTAATAAAGCAGAAAGCGCTATACCCACATATGTTAACTCTGGCAGGAATAGTGTTCTACCTTTCTCTATTAGAGCACCAAGCCCATCACTAGCCAAGACGAGTTCAACTCCTATGAGTATTAATACGGCGACACCAGCAGCTATTCTCAGACCTACGAATATTTGCGGTAAAGCACCTGGAAATAAAACGTGTCTAAATATCTGCCATTTACTCGCTCCAAAACTTAACGCGGCCTCCCTATAGCCATCCTCAACTCCCATAATTGCTGACATAGTTGAAATCCATACAAAGAAAAAAACCGTTACTGCTATTAGAGCTATTCGCGGCAAATCTCCGAAACCAAATAAAGTCACAAAAACTGGTATTAAAGCCAATTTCGGTACCGTATATAAAGCAGTCAATAGCGAGTCAAGTGCTGCTCTAATTAACCGTGAAACTCCCATCAAAACACCTAACAAAATACCTAAAAACGATCCAGCAAAAAATCCTTTAAGCATCCTTTGAACACTTGTCCATAGCTCAGACCAAAGTTCTGCTTCTCTTAGCTTTTTGGAAGTGACTATTTCCCAAGGTGATGCGTAGAAACGGTTATCAATCCATTCATAGTGAAAACCCAATTGCCAAAGTGCAATAAGTGACGCCGGAACTCCAACTGCAAGACCTGTTTCAATCAGTTTTCGACGCTTGTTGTATTTTCTGGGATTCGAATCAGCCAAAGTTGGCAATCTACTTAACAACTCACGATCTGTTTTTACCTCATCCTTCATTATTGTTCCCGATTTTCTTTTCAACAGAATTGATCCGTTCCAAATAATGTTCAACTTCACCTTTAAGACAAATCCAAAGTTCATTTTTAAACTCATTGAAATCACTCTGCGTTCTGAGTTCCGGCGAACGTGGTCTTTCAAATGGCACTTTTTGATCCAGTACTACTTTCCCCGGCCTAGCACTCATGACTATCACTCTGTCACCAAGAACAATTGCTTCTTCCAAACTGTGTGTAACAAATAAAACTGTTCTTTGTTCATTTTGCCAAATAGTCAACAACTCATCTTGTAGCAGTTGTCTTAGTTGAGCGTCTAAGGCGGCAAATGGTTCATCCATGAGCAAAATCTCTGGTTCAACCGCCAAGGCTCTTGCTATAGCGACACGTTGGCGCATTCCTCCTGAAAGAGTGTCAGGGTAGGCGCCAGCAAAAGCCTTTAAATCCATACGCTCCAACCAGTGTTCAGTTATTTCTTTTGCTTCTGATTTCGGAATGCCGGAAATTTCTAAACCAAAGCGAATATTTCCCTCTACAGTTTTCCACGGATAAATTCCATAATCTTGAAAAACCATCGAAATCGGCGATGGCTTATCGGGTTTGATCGTTATATCCACCTGTCCCACTGTTGGATTAAGCAAACCAGCAACAATTCTCAAGAAAGTTGATTTACCGCATCCTGACGGTCCCACAAGGCACACGAATTCGCCATCCTGAATCTGGAGGTCCAAGGGACCTAATGCTTGCACTTCATCTTCTGAATCAGCCGAAAAAACTTTTTCGACTCCCCTTGCTTCAATCTTGTGCGAAATTTCTCTCAATTGACTCCACCTATTGAAAATTTCTCAAATTACTGTTTTAAAAAATTAAAGACCGGTGACCAGGAACTAACCTGGCCACCGGTCAATAACTATTTAACCTTTACCTACAGCATCAAGGTATAGAGACCGGTCATAAACGCGGTCCTCAGAAATGGGTTCCGTATAATCGACAGACTCAAATTCAATATAAAAACCCTGAGCATCACGTGAGGTTCCTTCTTTCATTTCCCAATCAAAAGTAAGTTCCCCTGTAGCAGTGAATGCGGTTTCCGGATAACCAGATTGATTCACTAGTGCTGCAATTACATCTGGATTGCTCTGGTAAGCACCATCCAAATAGGTATTAATACTTCTTATATAAGCTCTGGCAAAAGCAAGTCCAACATCTCGATCGCGTTTAGGGTCACGCAGGCAAGGTCCAACATAAATACCGCCCAATGCTTCTCCAGGAGTTTGGGTAGCAACTAGTACGAGATCTGGATTATTTGCTGCAGCAACCCAGTAGGGATCAAGCAACCATGCGGCCTGAACTGCATTATTCTCTAGAGCTAGAACCATGTCTGAGGATCCGATTTTCTCAACAGTCATATCCAAAAGACTTACACCTGAAGGTTCTAAAGCAGCACCGATTGGATAAGAAATCACACTACCAAGCCCAACTGCGGACGCAATTTTTTGACCTTTAAGATCTCCAATATCCGGATTGTCTGGGTTTGAAAATGCATCTCTTCGTGCCCAAAGTCCTGTTTGGTCAACTGAAAGATCTCCGGCATCTGGAGGATAATAATTACCAAGAATCATCTTTATATCAACGTCATTATTTATAGCGTTATGTAAAGCAGCCTCGGTGCCAGCTACACCAAAATCAAGATTACAACTATCCAGTTGGGCAATAGCGTCACTGAAACCTAACTCAACAAACTCAATTTCAAGATTTTCTGCAGCAAATTCGCCAAATTCAATTCCAGTTAAAATAGGAGAAACAAACTCTGCCTTCCATTTTGTAACTACTGAAACTTTAGTTTTTTCTGGCAAAGGTTGTGCCTTAGGGTATCCCGATTCGCAGCGTGCCACATTACGACCTGGACTACGATCCTTTACCGAAGTTACTGCTGCGTCTTTGCAACCCTCGGTTCCTTGATTGCTATAAGAAGTCGATCCTGAAGAATCAGAGTCACTTCCGCAAGAGCTAGCTATTAATGCAAACAGCATCAATAGGCTTGACATAAATTTAAAAAATTTCACTATGTTTCCCCTTAATCATGTGGAAAGAAGAGGTCAGAACTTACTGCAAGGAAACTTTCCAATTACTTTTTAAATCAATTTCAGTATCTATTAAATAGAATCCTTCCAATTAATCAGTTAAAAAGATTATCTTCAATAAAAAAACTGATGTCAAATAAAGCAAAAAATTAAAGTATTTTTATTCATACCAATCAAGTGCGGTTCTCATCGTCGTTTCAAAATCTTCAAAACTCATGGAGGTTTTGGTTGCATCAATTAATTCAGCATCTTTGCCTACAAGTGTTCTAAATGGCATGGTTGGATCAGTAACCGCTCTAACAATTGCATCAGCTACATCCTGAGGATCCGGTGATCCACTACCCGTATCGGTCTCACTATCGCTAATGTTGTCAAGTTTTAATAAAGCCTCACGAAATGCCAAAGCGCGCTCTTGGTGTTGTGACCCTTCCCACGAGTCTGGTCTAACAATATTCTCAAAAAACCCCGTCGAAAATCTACCTGGTTCTATTACACACACTCGAATACCCAAATGTGAAACTTCAAAATGCAAGGACTCACTCAGGGCTTCAAGAGCATGTTTCGAGGCTGCATAAGAACCACTGTAAGGAGGTGCAGAACGCCCAGCGATACTACTGACGTTTACTATCACTCCACTCCCTCTTTGACCCCAAATTGGTAAAACGGTTCTAATAAGTCTTAGTGGACCTAACAGGTTCGTATCAAGCTGTTTCCACATCAATTCATCTTCCAGTTGTTCAATTGATGCTTGAACTTCAAACCCAGCATTATTTACGATCGCCTCTATTTCGTTGGCATCCGACAAGCAATCTGCAACCATCTCTGGATTGCATACATCAAGTTGACGAATCTCTATTGAAAGTTCTTCTTCTCTCGCAGCCCTAAGAACATCATCACCTTTACTTAGGTCTCTCATGGTGGCGATCACTTTTTTACCAGCTCTAGCCAAAGAAATAGCCGCTAGTTTTCCAAATCCAGTATTACTTCCTGTAATTAAAACGCTCATGCACTGACTCTAGACCGAACAGTCAAATATAAATTGTTCTCTAGGTAAAAACCTTGGTTATAAAATTACTTGTTCTCTCTAAATTTTTTTTGTTCATACAAGTCTTTGCATCTAGGACAGAGAGGAAAACGATCAGGGTTTCTATCTGGCACCCATACCTTTCCACATAAAGCAACTATTGGTTTCCCAGTGACAGCTGACTCGACTATGTCAGCCTTTCTCGCGTAGTGAGAGAAACGGTCATGGTCACCTTCATCTAACAAGATTTCGCTGTCGGCTTCTTGAGTAACTCCTGTGGATTCCATCACAACAAGTAAATACTTTTCTTTAATCATCAGTTTTAGTTAATTTCTGCATGCTGACGTATCCAAGTGTGCATAGCAATACCTGATGCAACCCCTGCATTAATCGACCTAGTGGAGCCATATTGGGAAATCGAACAAACCATCGAGCATGCATTTTGCGTAGCTACTGAAAGACCAGGACCTTCTTGCCCGAACACCAATACGCATTCTTTTGGCAACGATACTGTTTCCAATGGTGTTGATCCTGGAAGATTATCTATTCCTATGAGTGGTATCTCTTTAGAATTTGCCCAAGTAAGCATGTTTTCAATTTCCGGATGATAAGTGACGTGCTGATATCTGTCAGTGACCATTGCACCGCGTCTATTCCAACGGCGGCGTCCGATGATGTGCACTCCAGCTGCTAGAAAAGCATTGGCATTTCGGACCACAGTGCCGATATTCAAATCATGGTCCCAGTTCTCAACAGCGACGTGGAAAGAATGTCGCCGCTTATCCAAGTCCTTACTTATCGCCTCAACACTCCAATAGCGATAGCTGTCAATAACATTACGCTTATCGCCTTGAGCTAGAAGCTCCGGGTCCAACCGGTCATCTTCTGGCCAAGGCTCAGAATGAGGTCCGACACCTATGGTGAAATCTGCTTTTTTTTCTTCAGAAAATCTATTTTCTTCCACCTTAATTTACTATTCCTCAATCGCTTGGTTGACCAAAGATCGAAGATCCCAGCGCAAATTTATGTGTGTACCTGAAGGAATCAACTGGGTTAAAAAAATACAACTGATCTTTTCGACGGTATCGATCCAAAAAGCAGTACTGGCCATACCTCCCCATGACGCCTCCCCCTTATTAGCTTGAATACGACCTTTAATAGGGTCCTGAACTATCGCAAAACCAAGTCCAAAACCTACACCATCAAAAAAACCTTTGTAATAAAGCGGATCACCTGCATCTGTTAAATCTGCTTTATCAGGAAGATGATTTTTCATCATTTGTCTTAACGTTCGTGATCCAAGAATACGACTCCCGTCAAGCTCTCCTTCATTAATTAACATTCTGCAGAATCGATGGTAATCATGCATGGTGGAAACTAAACCACCACCACCACTCAGCCATCTTGATGAACGGTAACTGCTCTCCTCAGGCTTTTCTAAAAGAATTGGAGACAATGTTTCTTCTTCTGGTCTGTAACAAGCTGCAAAACGATCAATTTTTTCATCAGATAGCTGAAATGAAGTATCTATCATTCCTAAGGGGTCCAATACTCTTTCAAATAAAGATTCATAAAGAGAACGTCCTTCAATCACTTCTACTACTCTGCCTAAAACGTCAGTAGCCATAGAGTATGACCACCTAGCGCCTGGTTGATGTCGTAATGGAAACTCCGCTAGTAAGTCAACGAGTTCTTCCAAACTCAGCTTTTCGCGAACTCTATCCAACCCTGCTTTCCTATACATTTCATCTACAGGATGCTGATTAATAAACCCATAAGAAAGACCGGCTGTATGTGTCAATAAATCAGAAATGTTTATCGGCCTTTTAACGGGTTTTGTTTCAGGTTTTTCAGCTGTTCCCCCCGAAAAAACTTCAGTTTTTTCGAAAGCAGGCACGAATGCACTGAGTGGATCTCGTAAACGCAATTTACCTTCTTCAACCAATTGCATTACCACAACAGAAACAATAGGTTTCGTCATCGAAAAAATCCGCCATATCGTGTCGGAACCTACACTCTGCTGTGCCTCTCTATCTGCAAATCCGAAGCTTTCCCTTAAAGCAACTTTCCCATACCTAGATACCAAAACATCGGTTCCGACCATGAAGTCATTATCTACATAGCTTTTTGCGTATTCAGCTACACGTCTTAAACGTTCATAACTTAGACCCACCGTTGAAGGTTCAACTAAATCTAATTCTCCGGGCATGTTTTAAGTATCTGAGTCGACTGTCTCATCGTCGCTTGCTGCTTCCAGCCCATCGCTATAAAAAAGATGCAAATCTGAGATTGTTTCAATCAACCTGTCTGTTGAAAGTTCTGAACCGTCTGACTTCACAGTAATCATGTTGGAGTTTAGATGAACTCCAACAACTCCTTCTAAAGAAAATAGTCTTCTTGCCAACTCATCCGATGGCGTATTACCAGTTATTTCATCATCAACTAGAAATCTTTCATGGTCCATTCCTGTCAAACATCTATTTACCTCGAAACGGTAAATCCCTGGTTTATAAGAACGTGTAAAAACTACATTTATTGGCTGACCCATAATGACGAAGGTTACCTAGGTTGAACGTAGAGTACATTTTTTTCAACTAAAAATGCTAAATATTAGACACCATGGTCTTAAATCGATTAACTGTCAAAGCAAGCAAAATGAAAACGCCCGCCATGCAAACATGAATTAGTTTGAAGCCTGCTTCATGATCAGCAATAAGTATTCCAACGGATCGAACAATCCAGAATGTTACGGTCCAAATACAAAATGCCGGGACTAAAAAGGAGTTTTTTATGTTCCTGTCTCTCCAACTTCCGACTAAAACTTTTATAACTGCCATACTTGCTAAAAGAAAGATGACCGCTACCAAAAAACGCCAAATTCTCTCCCCATTTGAAATCTCATTGTCGTTAAGGAGGTTGTAGATCCTAGTTGCCCAAACTAAAAGAGTTAAACCAACCAAAATCCAGAGAAAAGAAACTAAGCGATTCATAGCAAAAAGATAACCAAATGTTTTACTGATCAACTACTTAAAGTTCAAAAATATTCGTTTGAGCTTCAATTTTTTTGATGTAAGGGGCGCCTATCTGGGGGACTTTTTTCATGAACGCCCAAGTTCTTCGATGGAAAAAAGTAGCTCCTTTGCTTTCAAGAGCCAACCGATGTTTTGGGCTCGGATATCCCTTATTTTGAGGAAATTCATAATCTGGGTACTGTTTGTCTGCTTCTTTCATTATTCGATCACGACTAACTTTTGCCATTATTGAAGCAGCAGCAATAGAAAGACTAACCTGATCGCCCCGTACGATAGTCTCTGAGCTTCCGTCATCAACAAAATCCCATGATCCATCAAGTAAAAGTCGATCTGGTCTTTTAGTCAATCCGTCGATAGCTCGTCTTGCGGCTATTCTCTGAGCCATTGACATGCCTAGTTCGTCACATTCATCATTGCTAGCGTGACCCAATGACCAATCTTCCGACCATTCATCTATGCGATCAAATAGTTTTTCGCGTTCCGTTTCTTTGAGCATCTTGGAATCCCTAACTCCATTAATTCGACAGTTACGGTTGGGCACTAATGCAACGATTGTCAGTGGTCCCGCCCATGCTCCCTTACCAACTTCATCTAAACCTGCAACTGTTTCATATCCGGCGTCCCAATAAGAGCGTTCTATAAGTAAATTAGGTGACTTACCTTTAAGAGCTCTTCTCATAATTTTCCAAAATTTGGATTATCCCGAAACTGTAAAACACCTTACGGGATTAATAGGTGGATAACTTTCATAGACTCCAACGAATGAATGAAACGATTGCTGTCTTAATTCCTATCAAATCTTTCAATGAGGCTAAGGAAAGACTCTCAGAAGTTCTCGATAAATCTGAACGGACTATTCTGATGCAAAAAATGGCAGGAAACGTAATCGGTTCATCTGGTTCTTTATCCATCTGGGTAGTTTGCGACGATGATGAGGTTGCTTCATGGGCTGAATCAAAAAATGTTTCAGTGATAAAAGTTGAAGACCCAGGTCTAAATAATGCAGTAGAAAAAGGTGTTAATACTCTTGAGGAAGCTGGTTTCTCTAAAGTGATAATTGCCCACGCCGATCTTCCTAATGCAGATGATTTGCAAAAATGCGCAGAATTCGAAGGGGTCACTATTGTTCAAGATCATAAAGGAGATGGAACACCAGTTTTAGTAATACCTACGAGTAAAGGTTTTCGTTTCTCATATGGTCCAGATTCATTTGCGTCTCATACCTTGGAGGCACAAAGGCTCGGACTTCCGTACCGTCAATTATTTGATCCAAAACTTAGTTTTGATGTAGACGAACCAGAAGATTTAAAATTCATTGATGACTAATCGACTATTTTTGAATCAAGCAAATTCTCTATAAGTTCTTTGAGTTCTAATGGCTTGTCTCCCTGAATGCTATGACCCGCTCCTTCTACTGTTTTAACAATCATTTCTTGCTGAAAACTTTTCATCTTCTGAACGTCTTCATCTCCTACAACGCTCCAGGCGCCACCTAACCATAAATGAATCGGACAATTAATCTCAGAAACCTTGTTCCACAATTCTGAAAAATCAATTGGTTTCGAAGCATTTTCATTGTTCTTATCTTTCCACGCTCTGCCTACGTCATATCTCCACGCCCATTTTCCGTCTTCTATCTCATGGGAGTTATGAAGAACCCCACGTCTCAACGAAGCTTCCGACCTGGTTGGATTGTGTTCAATAGTTCTTTTCAAGATTTCTTCAAAACTCTCAAAAACTTCAGGACCTGAAACAAAATTTATTATCGGTTCGGCTTTTGCTTGATCAGTGCCCGGTGTTACGTCAACAATTCCAAGCCTCTTGACCAATTCTGGATGGTCCGCCGCTATACATAAAGCAGTTAATCCGCCTAATGACATTCCTACAACTGCTTTAGCTTCTGGAGCCCAATGTTGTATTGCCTCAGTTGCTTGATCTGCAAGAATAAAAGGTGTGTAATCACACTTCGGTCGCCAGTCTGAATGGCCATGACCAGGAAGATCCAATGCTAATAATGGCATATCAAGCGCCAAAGCGACTGTGTCCCAAGTATGAGCATTTTGTGCTCCACCATGAATAAGCACTAATTCAGGCGGCTTTTCTCCCCAAACAATCCCACTAATCGAAAAACCTTCGGAACTCGTAAAGAATTTCCTCTCAACTTTTGGCGTCCCTTCCCATGAAATCCCTGCCTCATCGGCATTTTCTCTTAGCATTGAAAATTCTTCGTACTCAACCAATTGCGAAACCCTTCTGACGCTTTACATATTTCTAACACTCTAGAATTACTTTGCAATATTTCATGATGCGACAATCATGACTATTTGAAATACGATCAAAACGTGACCCTTGATAACAGACCTGAAATAAATCTTTTAGATGGAGAATTTTACGTTAACTCTCCATACGAAACTTTTGCTTGGATACGAAATAATGAACCTATTTTTTGGGATGCGACAAATGAATTATGGGGAATATCCCGTTACGACGACATCGTCGCGATAGAACGAGATAAAAAAACGTTTATTTCTTCAGACACAGAAAAAGGTGGCTACCGACCTAATATCCCAGCAGATCCATCAATAATAGGCCTTGACGATCCACACCACGTTGTACGCCGCAATTTGGTATCACGCCGTTTCACCCCTAAGTCGGTACTTACTTGGGAGGAACACATTCGAGAAACTGTCAAAGGCTTATTAGACGATGTAGCTGCTACAGGAAGAGCTGAGGTTATTTCTCAGTTGGCAGCTCCACTTCCAGCCCAGATGATTGGCCTTTTCCTTGGCTTCCCAAATGACATGTGGCCCAAACTCGCAGAATGGTCTGAAAGGTCAATTGCCTTAGGAGGCGGCCCTGAATACATGAACGATGAAGGTATCACTGCAGTTTTTGAGTTTGCGGACGCTTGCAGTCATCTTTATGAAAGTAAAAAAGAATGCCCCGCCGATGATGTTATGTCTAAATGGGTTGACACAGAACGAAAGGGATTGGAAGACTATCCATTTGGTTTAGACCAGATAATTTCTGACTGCCTCTTAATGCTTGATGGAGGTGCAGAAACAACTAGAACAGTCATCGCGAGGATTCTGGTAGAACTCGCCGAAAATGAAACCGTTTGGAACGACCTTCGACAATTAGATGATATTTCAATAGCTGTTGAGGAATTTATACGTTTCGTTACTCCAATTCACAACATGTGCAGAGTGGCCACTAAAAACGTCGAAATCAATAATGTGACCATTAAAGAAGGCGACCAAGTTGTACTTATGTATTCATCCGCTAATAGAGATTCAGATCATTTCGATGATCCTGAGATTCTAAAAGTTAACAGAACGCCAAACCATCATCTATCTTTTGGACATGGAACTCATTTTTGTTTAGGGGCATCTCTAGCGAGACTGGAAATAAAGATTTTCTTTGAAGAATTTTTGGAACGATTCAAAGGTTTGTCACTTGATGAAAATAATCCACCAGTCGAAATGCCAAATTCTTTCGTTTATGGTCTCAGGGAAGCTCACATACTTCTTGAAAAAACTTAAAACTTTTTAGATTGTTTTCAGTTTTCTTCCGTTTCGAGTAAGTCAACAAGTCCTTTAAAACCATCTGCTTTTCTTAGAGATCGGTCGATGTATAAAAGAGCAATAAGGCTCGCAATAAATCCCGCTGGGAAACCAACTAAACTTCTAATCACCACATAACCGTCTACAGACGTATGTCTGTATAGCCAGACATCCCAAATAGAGGTCAGAATTTGATATAACCCTAATACGACTGTCATCTGTGCCATGACTCTTGAAAATATCTTGTGCTTGATCGTCTCTGTCTTAAATGGCAAAACTGTCGGAAGGACACGACTCAAAAAAGAACGCTTGAGGACCGCTGTCACTATAAACCCTAAACCAATTAGAGCCTTTGTCGCGATTCCTATACCGAAATAGACATCCTCTGAATCCGTAATTATTCCGATCAGGCCTCTTACTAATAAATAGACAATTAGTAAAGGCAGAAACTTTCCTACCGCTTCTCCTCTACGGCTGCGTCTCACAGTTGCCTGAAGTCCCCAAACAGTAGCGCCACCCACGGCCCAACCAAGGCCGGCGAATCGGTTAAGTAGCAAAAAGATAGCTACTGGGGCTACGGAGTCGATTAATCGCCGATAACTCGCTTCATCTCTTGAGATATTTGTGCTCAAATTTTCAAATCCTGTTCGTTTTTCTGAGTTGAATAATCAAAAACTCTAAGACAAATAACATTCTATTGATCCTTCTTTGGGAGCCAGGTCCACCCTAAGGCAGACCATGTATAAGAAGCTGTGTAGCTATCATCATTTGGAAATAATGGAAGGGCTTTTGATTCATCAACAATTCTGATATTTTCGGGTAAGGGCTTTGACTCAAGTGCTGAGAAAATTTCACCTGTATTTCTATATGTGTTCAATTGCTGAAGTGTTGCAAGTGTAGGACTTATCATGGTCAACTCTCCTGATTCCCATTTCTGAAGTGCTTCTGACGGGCTGATCCAGAAAGCCTCAACGGCTTCCTTGCCATCAACTTGAGGCGTGACTGAACTGAGTGGTTGAGCTACAAAAAAATAAGTGTCGTACCGCCTAGAGCCTCCCTTTGGAGTAATCCATCTGCTTATAGGTTTAATTTCAGACAGATCTAAAGAAAGTTGCCTTTGTGTAATAATTTGCGAAAAATTTGCAGTCCCGTCTTCTAAAGATTTTCGATCTTCCAATAATTCGTCTTCATGGCTTCCAACCACTACGCCGACCTCTTCAATGGTTTCTCTAATTGCAGCAATCCAAAAGGATCTTGCTTCATCAGTTCGTAATTGCGTATTTGCTTCCTTGCTCGTTAAACCTAAAACTAGGTCATCCCACATAGAACTTTTGTCATTCTGTTCAATAGCACCGCCTGGAAAAATGGTGTGACCTGCCACAAAACCGGAAGCTTCATTTCTTAAAAGCATCAAGACCTGAAGGTCTGGACGATTATCCAAAAGAATCATGGTTGCCGCAGGAAGTATTGGGATGTCGTCAGTTGCTATATCATTTCTCGAAACCCAAGGATCCAAATTATTCACATATTTGACACTACTTGCAGTTAATCGAAGAAACTTGAAGCTAATAGATACGCATTGAGACTTTTAAGACATATGGTTTTTGAATGCAAGATACAGCAACCGCTAAACAGCGAAATAACCATTGCATAACATTCGCAGACGTCTTAGCTGGAATAAGTGTCGCTTTATTGCTGATTCCTCAGTCAATGGCTTACGCAGAACTCGCAGGTCTACCACCACAAATCGGTCTTTTTGCTTCAATTTTACCTCCAATTTTTGCAGCCTTTGTGGCTTCATCTCCTTATCTGCAAACAGGACCTGTAGCTCTTACGAGCCTGTTAACTCTGGGAGCCTTGAACGGACTAGCTGATTCAGGCACGACACACTACGTGGAACTTGCAGCCTTGCTAGCTTTAATAGTTGGAATTTCGCGACTCTTATTTGGAATTCTCAAAATGGGGAAAATAGTTTACCTCATGAACGATCCAGTAGTAACAGGTTTCACGTCTGCAGCAGCAATACTAATTATTGCTTCTCAAATCCCTAAAACTATAGGAAATGAGAGTGATGTAAATGGAACTTTAAATCGCGCTTATAGATCTTTAAATAACTTTGAAAATTGGGAAATCGAATCTTTACTGATCTCCGGGATAACTATTTTTCTTGTAATTGCTGGTAAGTACATCCACAGACTTTTCCCCGGCGCACTTTTTGTACTTGTAGGGGGATCGATGTATAGCCATTTGAGCGATTACAAGGGTCCTGTTGTGGGTGAAATCCCGACAGGCATGCCTGATCTTGGGTTCGGATTGCCTTGGGGTTCCATAAATGATCTTTTGCTATCAGGAGTCGTAATTGCTCTTATTGGTTTTGCCGAACCGGCTTCAATCTCGAGAATATTTGCTTCACAAGAGAATCAGCGGTGGAGCGCTAATCGTGAATTTGTAAGTCAAGGCTTGGCAAATGTGGCTTCTGCATTTTCAGGCGCATTACCTGTCGGAGGTTCATTTAGCAGATCTTCACTTAATAAACTTTCAGGTGCCCAAAGCAAGTGGGCTGGCTTAATCACTGGAGTCTCAGTTTGTGTTTTTTTACCCTTCGCTAATATTTTAGATCGCCTACCAAGAGCGACCCTCGGTGCTGTGGTCATAGCTGCAGTAATCGGACTCATTCGACCAAAAAAACTCTTCTTTTCAATTCGGCACTCTCCCTCCGAAGGATTTATCACTTGGAGTACTTTTATTGCGACACTAGCTCTTTCTCCTCACGTAGAAAGAGGGGTTCTTGTTGGGATCGGATTTTCTCTACTTTTTAATATTTTTCAAAAAAACAAACCTAGAAGATAGTCGGATCTAAGAATTTTTGTTAAGACCAAACTTTTATTAATGATTCAACATCAGTCAGTGTTGCTAGAACCGCAAGGGTGTTTTCGATAATAGCTTTTCCATATTCGATAGGAACGCCTGCTACAGCATCTATGGGGACCACAACTTGATAGCCATTGTTAATTAGATCAAAAACGCAATTTTGTATAGCAACATTTAAAGAGACTCCACTTACGACTACTGTACGAACTTCTTCGTTTCTCAGCAAAGCATCGAGTTCTGTACCTGATGTCGGCGACAAGCCATGAAATCTAGGCAGGAGAAGATCTAGTTCTTTATCGAAACCTATTTCCTTTATCGGTTCTACTGCTTCAGTATCAGGTAGCTGCCTTACAGGTGATCGGCGAGCAGCTCCAAAGAGTCTCGCGTTGTTATTAGAACCCCATCCATCATTTCTTATCATTGCCAATCCATGAATTACTTTTATTTTTGAATTTCGCGCCGCTTGTGCAAGTGTTCCCAAATTAGGAATCACATGTTTTGAGACTTCAGCAAGATCCGGAAAACTAGACTTTTCACCTATAACTCCGTTTTGACACTCCACCAGAAGTAAGGCTGTGTGGTTGGGATCTACTAAATCTTTGATGTCAAGATGTCCCCTGTTTGCACTATTCATATTTGACTCCAGAATCTTTTAGTAAGTCAATCCATCTCGTGCCAGCATCGGGAGCTAACTCTCCAGGAACATAGGTAACCGAACTTAAAATACCGTTGTAAGGAAAAGTTCCATGCCTTTCATACACGGACCATGAAACTGGTGATCGCCTGTCAATACCAACATCTATACCTTCAAATGGAGCCATCGCTGTCAACACGGGAAGATCATGATTCTCTGCAACCTTAAAACCATCCACATGCATCTTCGTATTCCATATCAAATCCCCCATTGCTTCAACTGTCAATTTTATTTCTGATACACCTTCTGCGAGTTCACCACACGGAACCTCAGACATAGTTCCATAACCATTATGCACATGGTAAAGCTCACCGTTTTCTACGTATATGGAATAACCTCCTCCTTGGTCACCGTGAGCCACGAGTATCCCCTCATCACCTTTCTTGTAATCGAGCGAAATGATGATTTCAAAAGAACGGAAATTGATCAACTTAAGAGATCTGTATCTTTCCACTGTGGGCGTGTCAGGCAGGAAAGATTGAGGTTGTTCAAGTTCTTCTTCCCATTGTGGACGGGAAATATTTTTTAGACCTGTACCTTCATCAAGCGGAAATACTTGGTTTGCCCAAGCTTCTTGCTCCCAAATCTCTTTCAATTCAGCCAGAACTTCGGGATGTTTATCCGACAGATCTTGCGTTTCTGTCGGATCGGTTGACAGTTCGAAAAGCTCCCATTTATCTTCTTCAAATGAAGTTCTTTTCTGATGACACGTGACTGCTGACCAGCCATCTCGGTAAATACCCCTATGCCCTTCTTGTTCGTAGTATTGCAACCTGTGAGTGCTTTCAGCTTCTTCATAATTCACAGAATCAAGAAAACTGCTACCACTGGGCGGTACCAACTTTTGACCCTTTCGCTCTTGTGGAATTTCAACTTCAAGAATCTCGAGGATCGTGGGTAAGAGGTCAGTCACATGTTGATATTGCTTTCTTAGGGATCCCATATCATCTAAACCATCGCCTTTTGAAATAATTAAGGGCACCTGATGACCTCCTTGATGGGTGTTTGTTTTATACAAGCGGAATGGAGTGTTAGAAGCCATCGCCCAACCATTTGGATAATGAGCAAGTGCTTGTGGACCTCCCAATAGGTTCAACCTTGAATTGTCAACCTCTACCGAATCAAGAGGATTCTCTCTAACTTGACTTATCAGGGTTCTAAAATATGCTGAAGTTCCATTATCCAAGCCTTCTCTACTCGCCCCATTATCTGAAGTAAAAATAACTAAAGTGTTTTCCCACTCTCCCATTGCTTCTAATTCTTTTCGTAACCTTCCAAAATTTTGGTCGACATTGTCAACCATTGCCGCATAAATCTCTTGATAACGGGCAAAAGTCTCCTTTTCCATATCGCTTAACTCATCCCACGGGCTTACTGCATAGTTCTCTTCCTTATTTCTTGGAGGCAAAACTGTGCCCTCAGGAATTAAGCCAGATGAAATCTGACGCTCGTAACGTTCCGCTCTGATTTGGTCCCATCCCTTGTTGTACATTCCTTCATATTTTTTTATATCTTTTACAGGAGCTTGAAGGGGGGCATGTACAGCTCCGTGGGAAAAATACATAAACCACGGTTTTTTTGGGTGACCTGTTCTTACTTGACTGATCATGTTCAATGCATTATCAGTCAGATCATCGGTAAAAAAATAGTTTTCTGGATATGAATCAATTTGCACTACATGGTTGTCTTCATACAAGCGATGTGGTTGATGAAAGTTTGTGAATCCATCAAGTATTCCGTAATAGCGGTCAAAGCCTCGTTGACAAGGCCATGAATTTTTTGGCCCCGCTTCTGAAAGAGTGTTGTCTGGGGTTAAATGCCACTTACCGACCATAAGGGTTGCCCATCCATTGTCTGAAAGAATCTCAGCCAAAGTTGCAGTGTCACTTCGAATTGATGCTGCATAACCAGGAAAGCCAGGATCTGCATGACAAACTGTTGCTAATCCAGCTAAGTGAGAATTTAAACCAGTAAGTAGAGAAGCTCGTGTGGGGGAACACATTGGGTTTACATGAAAATTTGTATATCTAAGGCCTTCGGCGGCTAAAGCATCTAAATTAGGTGTGTCAATCTCAGAACCATAGGAACCTAAATCTGAAAAACCAAGATCATCGCATAGAACTATAAGAACGTTTGGAGCTCCTTCGGGAGAATCGTTTCTTTGTGGCCAGGATGGTGATGAAGTCGCATGTACACGTCCGATTTCGCCTTCGAATCCTAAGTACGCTCGATTTGAATTTCTTTCATCTGCTTTGTCATTTCTGGCAATTATTTTTTTTAACACGTCAGTTGTTTCCTCCTGTTCTCATACGCAAAGCGTAAGCCAAAAGAATCATCATTAGACAAACTGCGATCATCAACCACAAAACTCCGTCATATCCAAACATTGAATCAGCCATTCTTCCTGCCGATACTGGTCCTAGAACACCACCAATTTCAGCGCTTGCAAACCAAAGACCATACGCAGTTCCCATTTGTTTGATGTTCAATTTAGGTGATTCCATGAGAGCAAGAATCACTAACGGTATTAATGCTGATCTGGAACCAGCGATCATTACTGATACGGGAATCATGTAACTCGGTAGAAACATGATTGCGATTAAAGATGCAACAATAACCAAAAGGATGCAAGTGAAAATAAAAGAAAAGTTTTCTCTTCGTGTTCGCGATGGGAGTAATAGAGATACAAGAATTCCTATTCCATAACTTGCCGCAGTCCAGTTTGATGCCGCCATGGAAGAAAACCCAATGTGTTCTCTAAGTATCTCAGGCATCCATCCACCCAGACCGTGAGATAAAAAGAACATGGTAACCCCTAGAAAAAATATGATTTTAATTTCTGCGGAATCGACTATCGACTTCCAAATCTTAAATGTTTCTCTTTTCTCTTTTTCGACATTTTGGACCTTTTGTACCTTAAATTCAGCTATCGATATCCAAAAAAGTAGAGCGAAAGCGATTACAAATGTTTCGATTGTAATCGTCCACCGCCAAGAATTTGTTAGAGGCATCAATAATGAATTGGACATTATGAGAACTGCAATGCTTCCAACTACAGGGGCTGATGTAAAAGCTCCAACTGCAAATTTTCGTTCTCTTTCATCTGTAAACCAAAGACTGGCTGCAGTCGGAGCACAAGCAGATATAAGGGGTCCACCAATTCCAAAAAGAGCAACTGCCATACATAAAGTTGGGAGATCATCTACTAGAGAACGTGTGATACCGCTTATAAAAACTAGAAAAGCTCCAATAGCCAATGAATACTCGACACCTAAACGATCTACTATTCGCCCTGCTATTGGTGATGTGCCTATATATATAAATTGCCATGTCCCTAAAGCGATTCCTATTTCTCCGCGAGTCAAATTTAAATCTGAACGTATTTCACCGACCAAGGGTGCCAATGACATAGCTACCATGCCAAATCCGAGGTACACACCAAAGACACCAGAAAAAATCACCCACTTGTAGGAGGCATTATGTTCTGGTTCACCAAGGAATTTCTTACGCACTCCAAATAATCTCACAACAATGAGGGAAGGATCGTGCATTAGAACAAATCTTGCGCGATCCTGTTTAGGTGAATGAATTAATTTGGAATTATGACTCTTTAGATTCTTTAAACAGGCCAGTTCTTGTTGTTGCTTTTAAAGGACTTTTTGATGCCAGTGGTTCAGCAACTTCTGCTCTTGAGTGGCTAATGGAAAAGTCAGACTCGGAAAATCTAGGAGAAATAGATTCTGAAACTTTTTTTGACTTTACTCAAGAAAGACCCTTAATCAGTTTTGATAAAAATGGAGAACGAACACTTACATGGCCTAAAAATAAAATAGTTGCAATAAAAACTAATGGAACGCAAAGAGACCTTCTCTCTATTTCTGGAATTGAGCCTCATCTTCGTTGGCGCACATTTAGCGAACTTTTAATTGAAATAGTCAAAAAATCCAACGTTGAATCTGTTCTTACACTTGGGTCAATGGTTGGAATGACTCCTCATAGTAGACCCCTAACTGTGACTGGAAGTAGTACGAATATGGAACTAGCGGAACGTTTGAATCTTGAAAAACCTTCTTATCAAGGACCAACTGGAATTGTTGGTGTACTCCACGACGCACTCGATCGTTCAAAAATTCCGGTTATATCACTACGAGTCTCAGTTCCTCACTATGTCCCGGATTCACCCAATCCCAAAGCTACACGTGCTCTCCTTAGACGATTCGAACAAGTAACTGGTATCACAACAGATTACGCTGAGCTTGATGGGCAGGCTACTGATTGGCAAAAACAAGTCGATGCCGCTGTAGCAAGCGATAATGAAATAACCGACTATGTAACTCGCCTGGAAACAGCTATGGATGAAGATGAAAATCTTTTACCTTCAGGTGATGACCTAGCTGCTGAATTCGAAGCTTTTCTACGTGAACAAGGACCAAACCCAGATAAATGATAGGAGAAAATATTGGAGCAGAATAACCGCATGGAACTAAACGAACTTCTAGTCGTAGCTGAAGAGGCTGGCCGATCTCTAATTAATTCTGCTGAAAAAGATCTTGATGCAAATGTTCCAAAGTGTCCCGAATGGAACAATTCAGAACTTCTCAACCATATGAAAATGGTTTGGTGGTTCAGTGCTGCACAGATTAGTGCGGGAGACCAAAATGAAAGAGCAGTTCCATCCAATGAAATGAAAGATTCTCCTTTGGAGCAACTTGAGTATTTAGTAGACGTCTTTCAGATTAATGATTTTTCATCTCCTTGTTGGTCTTGGACTTCAAATAAAACTGTCGGTTTTTGGGTTAGACGCATGGCCCACGAGAATACAGTTCACAATTGGGACGCAGAAGGCGCTTTAGGAACTCATTCTACAATCTCAACTTTGTTGGCTCTTGACGGAATCGAAGAGAAACTAGGTTTACTCAAAAGTGATGCTGACTTTCCAAATACTTCAATTCATCTACACTGCACTGACTGTGGAGGCGAATGGATATTATCCGCATCCAGTGGCGGGCTCGAAATAAAAAGAGAGCACGGTAAAGCCGACGCTGCTGTAAAAGGCAAGGCGGAAGATATCCTTCTTTACCTTTGGGGTCGAGGACAGGAAAATCTCGAATGTTTCGGGGATGAGGAAACAATTAACAATTGGTCAAATATTGGACCTTAATCAAGACACCTCAGAGCCTACGATGCCTACAAAAGAGACCATCTCACCTGGATAGCCACCTAGATTATGTACAAGTGCTTGCTTTGATTGTTTAAGAGAAATTGACCTCTCGGAAGGTGCCTCTGACCTCAGTTGCAACCACGTTTCGTAAAACATTCTTAGTCCACTTGCGCCCACTGGATGACCGAAAGCTTTAAGACCTCCGTCAGTATTCACAGGCATTTCCCCATCTATATCGAATGAACCGTTAAGCACTTCTTGCCATGCTGTTCCCTTTTCACAAAAACCTAAATCTTCCATAAGAATCATCTCTGTCGGGGTAAAACAATCGTGAACCTCCGCCATGGCTAGTTCTTTTCTTGGGTCCTCAATTCCGGCTTGGGTATAGGCATCTTCAGCAGCAGCAGCACACTCAGGAAGAGTGGTGAAATCAAAATCTGGATCCACCAAACCACTACTGTCTCCAGCCACTACAGAAAGTGCTTTCACATATATCGGTTTATCAGTGTACTTGTGGGCATCTTCGGCTCTGACAACTATGGCTGCAGCTGCCCCGTCAGCTACTCCGGCACAATCCATAACTGAAAGGCGCCCAGCGATCGAAGGCATCTCACAAATCTTCTCAGCCGAAACCTCACGACGGAATTGAGCTAGTTCATTTCTTGACCCATTGAAATGGTTTTTTTGAGCTATGCGGGCTATTACGTATCTGAGTTCATCTTCATCAACTTCATATCGTTTGGCGTACGCGGGGAGAATCAGGCTAAACATCGCAGCTGCTGTCAATGTCCGGTTCGTACCATCAGTCGGAATGGGAAAAGCGTTGAGACCTTGATATCCACTGTCCTTTACCTTTTCTGCTCCTAGTGCCATTGCAGAGTCATACGCACCAGAAGCAACTGCATAACAAGCTTGACGTAGGGACTCAGACCCAGTAGCACAATAATTTTCTACACGGGTAACAGGTTTGCCTGAAAGCCTCAAAGGAGTAGCTAACGCGATTCCTGATGCCGCTGACTGTGAAGTTCCGAACCAATAAGCATCTATTAAATCAGTTTCAGTACCAGCCGATTTCGTCGCTTTTTGCGCTGCCTCGATTATGAGGTCGTCAAGTGATTTATCCCAATGCTCGCCAAAACTCGTACAACCCATTCCTACAATTGCGACTTGATCCTTAATACCATGTGACGCCATCTAAGACTTCTCTCTTTCTCGTCTTACCGGTCTTGCTTTCCAAAAGTAGTTGTGGATTCCATCAGCGGTATACAAACAACGAAAGGTCATTTCTACCCGGTCACCGATTTCAATTTTCTCCGGATCTGCATCTGTGAGTTCGACAGGGAGTCGCCCCCCATCTTGAAAATTGACTACCGCGAAAACTACCGGAGAGTTTGGAGAATAAACCAAATTATCAACTGTAAAAGTCTCAATAGTTCCTATCGAATCAGCCATCGGCAACTGTTCCATATCATCAACATCTCCACCCTTTATACCGATACGAGATGGAGGCATATGGACTATTCCTGTTTTTGTATCTTTCGAGGCGACAAAACCCATTTTCCAATCATTTCGCCTCATAGCAGCTGACGAGGAAGGTCTAGTCGGAGATGGACGGTTCGGAAGTTGACTGTCCAGCAATCCGCGCCATGACAGATACTTGCCATAAGGAACTGGCGACTGATTTTCTATTTGTTCAGAAATAGGAACAGAATTTCTCCTATTTTCAACTTCTTGAGTGGTTCGGAAGAAAAGAACGTCGCAACCATCAGCTAGAACTATTAGTGCAACTATCTCATCTGGTTTTGCTTGATCAAGAAAATTAGCCAAAAGAAGTGAAGGATGAGCTGCACCTGTATTCCCAATTTGCTCAGTCAAATCATCAGTAGCTTCAACGTTAAGTAAAGGAATTGATCTGGCTACAGCACGAGAATGCAAACCTGAAACAAGTGCCACGCTTATATCTTCGGTTTTTATATCGACTTTCTTTATCGCTTCGCTCCAAGCCCTGTCAACCAGTGGCTTGTATGCCTGTTCCCCAAACCGTTCTTCCCATACTTGAGAATAAGAACTTCCTGGAATACGCCACCTGTCAGTGAAGTCGGCTGTTATGGAGACTCCGCCTAAAAACTCTGCAAGTAACGCCCCATGTTCATCTGTGCCGATTAATAGAGCTGTAGCAGCGTCTCCACCGGAGGATTCTTCAGTTCCACCTGATGGTCCTGTTCTTAAATCTGCAGTAACTACCAAAGTTGAAGCGTCACTTTCTAAAGCATTAGATAAAGCTCCTATTGCTGAACGGGTTGAATTCCCAAAGTCGACCGCTTCTACAAAGTCGTCCAATTGAATAGCTGAATGGATATTTGTTGCGTTTGTTTTATCCATATACGCAGGGACAACAGTTGAGAACCAAAGTTTTTTCGGATCCGTTTCTGATCCTTTTAAAGCATTTCGAGCAGCTTCAACTCCCATGGTGGTGGTATTTTCATCATACGATGCAACCGACCTAGCACCCTGATCTGACCCTTTACCTGTGAATTCAGCTATTGATGAACGCAGCAAGCATCCTCTAGGTATGTAGGCGCCATATGAAATAATTCCATGGACTCCCATAGTTAAGCCCCCAATTAGCTATTTTTGAATTAGTAAGAATCAACTGGATCCAATCCAATGAACCTTCAGGAAGTATCCTAGGCTTAAATCTTTATTCTCCCGACACAAGGAGTAGTTGATGGATTTAGGAGAGATATCAAATGAAGAAGCTTTCAAGTACGGAAAACCACTAGATGGTGTAAAAATACTTGCTGCTGAGCAGATGCAAGCCCTACCATTTGCGACTCAATTACTAGCTCGATTAGGAGCTGAAGTGGTGAAAATTGAACACCCAATCAGAGGTGAATCAGCACGTGGTGCCACACCCTCTATGAAGGACCCTTCTGGAAGACCTGTAGGGGCTACTTTTCTTCGAAATAACTTAAACAAAAAAAGCGTGGGAATTGACCTTTCAACATCAGAAGGTCAGGATCTTTTTTTTCGTTTAGTTCCAAATTTTGATGTAGTCGGTGACAATTTCAAACCTGGGACAATGGCAAAATTCGGACTTGATTACAAATCAATCAACGCTAAACACCCAAGTGTAATAGTTATATCTATTTCAGGTTTTGGTAATTCTGGTAACTCTCCATATCAGAATTGGCCAGCTTACAATTCAGTAGCTGAAGCAATGTCAGGCCTTTACGATTTCAAACGTCGTGATGGAGAACCCCCCATAGTCAACCCGATGGGTGCCTTGGGCGACATTGCAACGAGTTTATTCGGTGCGATTGGAATACTTGCTGCCTTACGACATAGGGAATCTACAGGTGAAGGTCAGTACATCGACCTAGCTATGTTTGATTGCATGGCTTCTTTTGCTGATGTTGCCATCAATTTTCAATCAATGGGCATCCAGCGCGAACCAAATCCCGCACCGTATGTCATTACTTCTTTTTGTTGCAGTGATGGTTATTTAGTTCTTCAATTCGTGCGAGAACATCAATTCGAAAACCTAGCAAATTTGATCGGTAGACCGGATTGGATCGAAGACTCACGTTTCAAAGAACGCTCAGGTTGGGGGGAACATTTACATTCTGAGATCATTCCCGCCTTGGAAAAATGGTCTAAAAATCTTACTAGATCTGAGACTTCGAATTTGCTGGCAAAGGCAAACGTAGCGTCGGGACCTGTTTTAACTTCTTCAGAAGTGGTAAAAGACCCACATTTAGAAGAACGAAATATGATCGTGGCCCTGCCAAGGACAGATGAAATAAACGAACCCGTTCTAATACCTGGAAACCCGATAAAGATGTCAAAAGTCTCTGAGGGTCCCGAGGTGAGAGTCCCATGGGTGGGAGAACATACAAATGAGGTTCTTACCGAAGAACTAGGACTTAGCCAAACAGAGCTAAAAGATCTGAAAAAAGCCGGAATAATTAGTCCCTAAATTTATTCCTCAATATATTTATCTAAAAGCTGCGTAACACGCATCTCTGCTGGGATTCTTTCCACCCCTATTACACGATCTATAACTTCATTCATGTTGTATATTCGTCGTTCCTGATAGCACAAAGGAGTTCCATCATATGTTGGAGACTCCATTGCCTTCTGCATGAAATCTAGATTCCAAACGTCTTCGTCAATTACTGCAGCGAATTCAGATATTCGTTTTTTCCATGCTTCTGGCGGTTCGCCATCACCCCAATCAGGCGCGTAGTGATATATGCGAATGTTTGTTTTATCAATTCCTACTGGGAAAAAAAGCAGAATTGGAAAACCTGCTGGTCCTAAAGGAGTTATCAGATTTGGAAAAATGGTAAATGAATAGCTGGTGCAATGAACAATAGGGTGGACGGTTGAGATGCTTTCTAACCCAAGTGGGTCTTCCACTGTCTTAAAATCTTTCCAGGATTCCATTCCCAGTTTTTCTACCATTTGTTTTGAACGTGGTACCACCATTCTGGAATTGCCATGTTTTAAAAGACCCATGGTTCCTCCACGGGAGTCAAGGCTTGTCCATCCTCCTCTGTCATGTATGAAGCGAAAATGGTAGACCTCTTGAAATGCTTCTATTGCAACTTTCCAGTTGCAATTGACTTGGCGATGATCCGTACCCACTAGGCGAAGATTTTCACATTGATACTGTTCCATTTCTTTCGGGATTTTCCCTAAAAAATCAAGTAGTGGAGGTGCTTCAGGATTTAAATTGATCCAGATCCATCCTCCCCATATATCACAACTTATTTCAGGCAAGGCTCTATCATCTTTGCAAAAATCCACAAAATCTCGTTCATCCGGTACGGCTATCAGTTCACCGTTGTCAATTCCGTAAGTCCATGAGTGATATTGACACTGTAAGTGCCGGATATTCCCAGTTTCTTCTCTTACGACTGGCGCCCCTCGATGTCTACAGGTGTTTGAAAAACAGCGAATTATATTATCTGTTCCTTTCACTACTATTAGAGGGATCCCCGTCTCTTCAAATAGGAAGTAACTTCCTGACTCAGGTATATCTTCAACTCGACCTGCGACTAGCCAACTGTTATTCCATAAGTATTTCTGTTCTAAGTCATGAAATTCTGAACTGGTGTAACGAGCGGAAGGGGTATCAGGAAACTTAGGAAAATTTTCTGGCGGGGCTTTTCTCGCGAACTCATAATCCATCTCTCCGGTCAGTCGTTCAACTAGTTTTTCATCAAGTAAAAACTCACTCATATTTTCCCCTAAGAAAGCCTAAAGAGTTTAGGTGTTGCGTTGAAACTTTTAAAAATAACTTAGATACCGTCCAGAAGTGCGGAATTTCTAGTTGCAAGATACGCCAGTTCCTCCGATACCGCAGTATCCACTTGGGTTCTTATATAAGTACTGCTGGTGGTGCTCCTCTGCATAATAGAAAGTCTGTTGACCTTCTATTGAGGTTGTTATATTCCCAAAGCCAGATTGGTTTAAGGATTTCTCATAGTCTTGAAGAGTTTTTTCAGCAATATTTCTCTGATCCTCCTCAACAAGCCACAATCCGGATCTATATTGTGTGCCGATATCATTTCCTTGTCGCATACCTTGCGTCGGATCATGATTCTCCCAAAAAACTTTCAACAATTCGTCTAAGCCGAGTATTTCTTTCTGATAAACAACTAGTACAACTTCAGCATGTCCTGTAAGTCCAGAACAAACTTCTTCGTAAGTCGGATTAGGAGTATGACCACCGCTGTATCCGACTGCTGTAGCCCATACTCCATCAAGTTTCCAAAAAACTCTTTCCGCTCCCCAAAAACAACCCATTCCAACTATCAATGAATCCATTTCGTCTAAGAAAGGTGGAGTGATCTTATTTCCGTTCAATGCATGTATTCCTGATATAGAAATCGATGTTGATCGACCCGATAAGGAATCTTCAACTGCAGGTACGTTTAAAAGCTTCTGTCTGAAAGACATTCTTAAATTCTCCTAGATCGTGTAAGCAAGATTTTCTGCTATTCGTCTTGCTACTTCCAGATCACCGCCTAAAATGATCCGACCATCTTCTATATAGGATACTGAATCGTCACGCCCTCCCGTTAAGGCCGTGAAATCCAACGATGACAATGTCAAGGTGCTAGTTGGTTCTCCATCGAATGATTCCACTAATAATGCCCTGCCATCTTTAACTTCCACTCTCAGTGTTCTCTCAATGGGTTCCGAAAGAACGATTTGGACACGGCTGCCTTCTGGAGCTCCACCTTTTTTACCAACTACGTAGCCCATAGCGGAAGAGACTTCATCAATTGCAATTTCAGCCGGTAAGCCATCCTCATCCCCTGGAATTTCAAGAGGTTCTCTACAATCTTGAAGATGTAACCATGCGTCATAAACCCTAATTTGCATAAATCTCCCATATGGTGCTTCTCCGGCAGGTGTCCATCCAATAGCTTGAAATTCTTCCTCACTCATATCTGTTAATACTTGATATCGCTCAGCTTTTATTTCATCAAACAAGGTGAGCACTTCATTACCTTGTTTTTCACGAAAAAACTGGAGCGCTTTTTCATTTGCTTCTCCAACTGGATTTTTTACATGTTCGGCCGCTACTTCTACTTTTGGAAGTTCCCGGCCACTTAACATGTATTCGCCACCCACTAAATGGGCCAAATTATCTTTGACAGTCCAACCGGGAAGGCGACTAAGTGTTTCCCATTGAGCTTCATTCAATTCTGAGCCAAAATGACTCCATTTTTCCCATATTTGGTGAAGTCCTTCAACAATATGGGTTTTGTTTATACTCATCTTTACTCCTATTTATGGCGTTGGATTTGCTCTTGTCTCCCAATCTCTGGCTTTAATGTATGGATTAAACGTGTTGCCTATGAGTTCGAGATCAAGGGGCGTTTTAGGCCTTTGCATCTCATACAAATTGGGGAATTCAAGCCAACCAATTACCAATGACCATAATTTTTCAGCTTCATCTCCTGTCGGAGGATTGATCAAAACAGGTCCAAAAATCCGTTCATTCCCATCAAAAACAAGCGTCGGAACCCCGAAACCTCCCAGAGATGTAACAATTTCATGATCCCTTCTTACATCATCGTGTGTAGTCGAATCGGCGAGTGCTTCTTCAACAATGCCTGGGTCCTGATCCATCTCTGTCAAAAGCAAGCGCGCTACTTCTGGAGCATGGGGCTTCCTCCCCTCCATATGGAGAGCTGTTCCTGATTTGAAATACCAGGCATCATTTAGATCAGGATCGATTCTCTTGAGGAAAGCTCCTATTCGCATCATTGACCACCCATAAGACCATTCACGCTCCCAAGGGTGTTTTTTACCTTCTTCTCGATTGATTTCTTCAAGACTAAAAAAACACCAATCCACTTCAAGATCTAATCTGTCTCTAACTTCACGCATCCAAATTGATGTTTGGTAAGCCCAAGGGCACATAACATCAAAATGAAATGCAACACTACGTGGGTTATTTTCACCTTCCATGGCCAGTACCTTCTTCTTTCAACTCGTGACGCAAAACCTTACCAAGTGCATTCCTAGGTAACACTTTCACAAATACCAGTCTCTTAGGAAGTTTATAAGAAGCCAAATATTTGGAAGCAAATTCTCTTATTTCATTTAAATCAAGAAAATCAATTCCTTCTTTCATTACAATCCAAGCAACAACTTCTTCTCCCCATTCTTGCGATTCAACACCTGATACCGCTACTTCAGTAATATCGGGATGCAACTGCAGAACTTCATCAACTTCCTGTGGATAAACATTTAGTCCACCCGTAATTATTAGTTCTTTTATACGGCCATTAATTGATATGTAACCGTTATTGCCAACTTCTGCTATATCTCCTGTTTTGAACCAACCATTCTCAAAAGAATCTTCCGTTTCTTTCTGTTTCGACCAATACCCTTTGAAAACAGATTGACCACGGACTAAGACCTCTTTACTCTCTGGCTCTATTTGAATCTCTACACCAGGCAAAGGAAACCCAACTGAACCAGCGCGTCGTTCACCTAAATATGGGTTGGAAATCGTAAGCATCGTCTCAGTGGTTCCGTAACGTTCCAGCACATCAACTCCCCCTTTGTCTTTTAATTGTTTATGCAGATCTGCTGGCAAAGGTGCAGAGCCAGAAACACATAAGCGTAATGAAGAGAGTTGACCAACTCGTTCATCTTCCAAAAGCCTGCGATACATGGTTGGAACACCAAAGAACATCGAGCAATTATTTTCAGTTATTTCGGAAAAGAGTAAATCTTGTTTAAAACCTTTCTGTAAAACAGCTGAGCCGCCAACAAGCAGTGTTCCGTGTAAACCTATGCCCATTCCATGGATATGGAATAAAGGGAGACACAACAAAAGACAGTCTGACTCTGTCCACTCCCATGCTCTAACAACTGAAAGGGCTCCAGCTAATAAAGATCTCTGACTATGGATAGCTCCTTTTGGTTTGCCTGTAGTTCCTGATGTATATGCGATTAATGCTGGGTCTTCTGGTTTAGCAAGGTCCAAATCTGGGATGGGTCCACTTTGTGTTTCAACTGCAGTTGAAGAAACAAACAATTCAGGATCCATAGAATTTAAAAGTTCGTGCCATTCTTCCTGATCAACTAAAGCTGCCCGTGGTTTTGCATCTTCAATGAGAAATGCAAGTTCTGCCTCCCTGCATGAGCTATTTACAGGCACGATAATGAGACCGAGTCGTAAACATGCAACATGAGCAATGACTAAATCTAGAGAATTTTCTCCAGAAATTAGAACACGATCTCCAGGGAGTAGACCAGAATTAGATAAGTCCGATGCTGTTTTGGAAGTCAGATCTAAAAAATTTCCTCGGTCAATTTCACGACCATTGAAAGAAAACAGTTTTCGTTCGGATTCTATTTCTAAAATTTTTTTCCAAGACCCCACAAGGGTTTCTTCATCTGGTATCCGTAATTTCTGCCCTGATATTACAAGTTGAGTTTTCATACAATATTTCCAATACCTAATTCCTGCATTTCGAACCTACAAGTAACCGTACTCCTGGACTTGACATGCCAGTTAATATCATACATACTAATGGAAGCCATTAAATAAAAGGGGTTTCCATGGAATTCGGGATTTTTAGCAACGGTTACACACCTGGACCTGCCGCCCATGACACAGAGTCAGAGCACACAGAACTAATGCGTGAAGCTAGTTATGGAGTCATTGCCGATAAAAACAACTGGAAATATATGTGGTTTGGTGAGCATCATGCTCTTACTGAATACAGTCACATGTCCGCCCCATCGCCATTGATGGGCTGGGTGGCAGCTCAAACGGACTACATACATCTTGGTTCAGCGATCACAAGCCTGCCGACAAACAAAGAGCATCCGGTACGTATAGCCGAAAGAGCTGCAATGCTTGATCATGTAACCGAAAATCGATTTGAATTTGGAACTGGACGTGGTGCAGGGAGCCACGAACTTCTAAGTTTTAATGTCACAGATCCAAGTGAAACTAAGGCACAGTGGGATGAAGTTATTCGTGAAATACCTCGCATGTGGGAACAGAAAGATTATGACTTTAAAGGAGAATTTTTCACTGTACCGACTCCACACAATATTCTTCCGAAACCATACGGTAAAGGACACCCCCCTCTTTGGGTGGCTTGCGGAAATCCCCCAACATTTGCAAAAGCAGGATCACTCGGTATAGGTGCCATAGCATTCAACTTCGAACCTATCCATAACCTCAAAGGACGTGTTGACGCATACAAAGAAGCCATTCAGGACCCTGTAGAACAAATAGGTCAGTTTAAAAATGACAACGTCATGATGACCAACGCTGTTATATGTCTTGAGAATCGCGATGAAGCAAGGGCGATCGCTAAAACAAAAGGTAGAGGCTACTTGGTAACGATGGTCAACATGTACCACGACACGATGCCGAAATCCCCCGACGCTGTGGTCTGGCCTAATGCACCAACAGATCCAAACTGGACCGACGAAATGCTTGATTGGGCGATCTCGGAGGGATACATGCTCTGTGGAACTCCTGAAGAAGTATGCGAACAACTGGTTCGTTACCAAGAGGTCGGTTGCGATCAAGTCGTTTTCGGATTACCGATCGAGGGAATGGCCCATGAGCAAGTCCTGGAAATGCTTGAAATTTTTGGACAACATGTTATTCCAGAATTCGATAAAGACCCCATTCACTCAACAGATCACTATAGAGATGAAGCACAGAGAAAATTTCCTGACTTCCAATATGAGCTCCCAGAAGGCATTTCCGTTTCAGTTTTACCTTCCAATGCTCTATTGCCACTCGAATAAGTGCCTAGAAGTAGCGTCAAAACACGCGAACAACTACTCTTCGAAGCCGAAAGACTTTTTGCATTAAAAGGAATCTGGCAAGTTCAAGTTCAAGAAATTGTAGTTGCTGCTGACCAGCGAAATACTTCTGCTGTCACATACCACTTTGGTTCAAGAGAAGGTCTACTTGAAGGAATTCTTACCTCGCATGGACAACCTATTGATGAACACAGAGGAGAGCTTCTGTTGTCTCTCAATGGGGAGTCATCCACCCGAGCACTAATAAAAGCCTTGGTTGTACCGATGGTGAGTTGTCTGGAAACTAGAAGTGGATGCCGATACCTTCAAATAATTTCTCAGTTCTCCGATCAGTTCTCTAACTGGAGGAACCTCTCTGGAAATCTTTCTTCACCCCACCTCTCTAAAGCCTTAGATTTACTTGAGAGCCGGCCAGTATTCTTACCAATTCCCTTTAGACAAGAGCGCCTTATTGCAATGATGCAACTAATGACCTCGTCTCTTTCAGAAAGGGCGCGTTCTTTAGAAGCTAACGTGCAAATGTTGTTGAGCAATTTAGAATATAAAGAGAACTTAATTGACATGCTTGTAGGAATCCTTGAAGCCCCCGCCGGAAACTAAAGTGAAGATTTAAAAAATGAAAATAGTCACATCATCTTGCCACTGTGGGTCGGTCCAACTCGAATTAAAGCTACCTAACGATTTTGATAACCTTCGACGATGCGACTGTAGTATCTGCAGACGAAAAGGGGCAATAGTTGGTTCAGTATTGTTGGAGAACCTCACGATCCTCAAGGGGGCAGAGTTTTTAACTGAATACCGCTTTAATACGATGCAGGCCCGTCACTTTTTCTGTTCCAAATGCGGAATCTACACACACCATCAAAGACGTTCAGTTCCGGAAGAGTACGCATATAACACAGGTTGTATTGAAGAATTCAACCCTGAGAATTACAAAAAAATACCTACAATTGATGGAAAAAATCATCTGAAAGATCGATAAGTACGCCTTTCGTCATTTCGTTCTGCTAATTAATTCTTCCGATAAATCATCCACTGAAGCAACTCCGGTTAAAGCCATTGTTCTTTCAACCCCTTCGTGAAGCAAGTCAAGAACATGTTCGACTCCCCTTTCACCACATGCTGCGAGAGCATAAAGGTAAGGTCTTCCAGCCATGACAGCATTAGCCCCTAGCGAAACCGCCTTCACTATGTCTGAACCTCTTCGAACTCCACCATCACAAATAATCTCTAAACGGTTTTGAACCGCTTCAGCGACTTCTGGTAATAAATCGAATGGTGCAGGTGCCCCATCTAGTTGTCTTCCTCCGTGATTAGAAATTGCAATTGCCTCTACACCTGAATCAACGGCAATTAAAGCATCCTCAACCGTTTGGATTCCTTTTATCAAAATTGGCCCTTTCCAGATAGATCGAAGCCATTCCACATCCCTCCAAGAAAGACCGGGGTCGAACTGGGATTTCATATGTTCTGCAAGATCAACTGCAGTTGAACCGTCGATAGCCGTGACACCTTCAACATTTGCAAAACGAATCGGATCTGCTTTTAAAAAATCCCATGTCCATCCAGGATTTTTCATACCGTCAATTATCGTTCCGAGCCCGACTTCAGGAGGCAAAGTGAACCCTCGTCGCACATCACGCTCTCGTCGCCCAAGAACTGCTGTATCGACGGTGAGGCACACTGCCTCAAAGCCTGCCGCTTCAGCTCTTTCAACAAGGTTTTTAACTACAGATCGGTCTCTCCACGTGTATATCTGAAACCAAAGTCGAGTGTCGCTTTCGGCGACTGATGCACATTCCTCTATGGAACGTGTCGCCATTGTTGACAAAGTAAATGGAATACCTGCTCGAGTTGCTGCCCTAATAACCGCCAATTCTCCTTGAGAATGTGCGATTCTTGTAAAGCCTGTTGGTGCCAGAACAAGAGGGAAAGCTAGCCGGCGACCAAACAAAGAAGTAGACGTATCTATATTCGCCATGTCTCTTAATACTCTGGGTTTGAAAGAAACTTTTTTGTAAGCTGCGACATTTCTCCGCAACGTTATTTCATCTTCTGCCCCCCCATCTATATAGTCAAAAACTCCGATTGGGAGGCGTCTTTTAGCCAATTTTCTTAAATCATCAACGTTCGCAGCTTTTCTAAGAAGTCGTTTTGTTCTGCTGATCTCCAGCTTTCGCAACTTGACAACAGAACGAATACTGTTCACAAATGCCATTTTCAAACCAGCCGTTTAGGGATCGATCTTTGAATCGAGCTTGGCTACTCGCGCTTCGTGGCGTCCACCTTCAAATTCTTCATTTAACCATGCACTCAATGCCTCAACAGCAACTTCTGGATCAATCAGACGTTCCCCAAAACAAAGAACATTTGCATTATTATGAGCTTTTGCCCACTTTGCAGTTTCGACGTCATTGACAGTCGCAGCTCTAATACCAGAAACTTTGTTTGCTGCGATTCCAATTCCTATGCCAGATCCGCAGACTGCAACTCCTAAATCTGCGGGACCCTCCGAAACTTTGGCGCCAACTGCAAATCCGTAATCAGGATAATCAACTCGTTCGGTTGAGTCCGTACCACAGTCAATCACTTCATGACCCATCTCACTGAGTTCATTTTTCAAACGTTCTTTAAGCTCATAACCTGCGTGATCACAACCAATTGCTATTACTTTCATGACAATAGACTAGCCTTCTTGCAGTCGAAGACCTGCAGCGATTAGATCTTCGGAGCCTAAAGCTCCTTCTCGAAGAATCTCAATTTCATTTGCTAATAAATTAACAACCGTTGAAGGTTTCCCTTTGCACTTTCCCCCATCTATAACCAACAAATTTTCACCCAATTCTTGTACTGCTTCTTTCGCTGTTTCTGGCGTTTGCGTACCTGAACGATTTGCTGATGTAACAGCCAAAGGCCCCACAATCTTTGTTAAAGATCGCACAAAACCATGATCGGGACACCTGACTCCTATTGAATTTTCATCACCACCTAGGAAGTAGTTCAGATGTTTTGCACGTTCAATTACAACAGTAAGTGGCCCTGGCCAAAATCTTTGGGATAAAAGTTCGAATTCTCCTGAAGAGACGACTATCTCTGAAGCTTGTGACGCTTCTGAAACCAAAACGGCGCATGCTTGATCATCTAAACGGTTCTTACGTTGAAATATCTCTTCAACAGCACTTTTACTGGTAGGAATTGCCGCTATTCCATAAACTGTGTCTGTAGGGAGAAGAACCAATTTCCCTTCATTCAATACTTCAGATGCCTCAGAAACTGCTGACTCAAAGTCTGAATCTAAATCTAAAAAATGATTCATAAAGGTTTTTTCGCCATTAAAACACGTTCTCGACCTGTCAAGTCCCGTCGCAACTGGACTTCTCTATAATTTAGATTCTTAGCCTCTTTAACCATTTCATTTGCCTGCATAGGTGCTAATTCTAAAATTAAAAGTCCATCTGCAGACAACCACTCAATCGAATTATTTAATAGAAAACTTAGATCCTCTGTCCCTAAAGGACCAGCCCTTAAAGCTGAAGGAGGTTCCCATCGACTTACTTCTAGAGGGAGTTCTTCATTATCGCCGATATACGGGGGATTAGAAATAATGATGTCAAATTTTCCTAACATTTCTTCTGGTAAAGCTTCAAACCAAAATCCTTGACTAATCGAAACTCTTTGACCCGCCATTCCCAAGCCCGCAAGATTAGCACGAGTAACTGAAATGGCTTCTTCTGACATATCCGTACACCACACGGAAACATTTTGAATCTCTCTAGCAATAGAAAGTCCTATCGCACCCGAACCACAACCTAAATCTGCGACGTTTAAAATTTTTGCTGCATCTGAAACACTTTTCTTACTCTCGCATTCTTCTAGCGCATAGCCAACTAAAATCTCGGTTTCTGGCCGCGGTATCAAAACTCTGTCATCTAGGAATAGATCGAGCTCTCTGAACTGCCATCTACCAAGGACGTACTGAAGTGGTTCACCAGCTATTCTCCTCTCAATCAATTTGTTCAATCTTTTCAACTGAATGGGCTTGGCTTGTTCTTTGTAATCGTTCGGCTGCGTTACTCCGGAAACTTCTCCTATCATCCACTTCGCTTCAAGCTTGGCATTCTTACCTTTAAGTCTTCGCTCTGTTTCAAAGAGCAGTTCCTCCCAGCTCACCGGCATATCTTGACTAAACAACTCCCCACCCATCATTACTGCTGATCAATCAAAACTCTCAGCTAATTGTCGATCTCTTTCTGCAATCAGTAAAGCTTCAACTAGCTCGTCAAGATCTCCTGCGAGGATCCTCTCCAACCGGTGCAAAGTTAGTCCTATTCGATGGTCAGTCACTCGATTTTCTTTAAAATTGTATGTTCTTATTTTTTCTGACCTTCCACCCCCACCTACTTGATCTCGTCTAGCTGATGCTGCCTCTGACTGCTGGCGCTCCTGTTCGATTTGGAACAATCTGGCTCTCAGAACACGTAAAGCTTTTGTTTTGTTCTGAAGTTGGCTTTTCTCATCTTGCATAGTTACGACTAAACCGGTCGGCAAGTGAGTAATACGGACAGCCGAATCTGTAGTGTTGACTGATTGTCCACCAGGACCAGATGACCTATACACATCTACCTGCAAATCTTTTTCTTCTATAGCTATCTCTACTTCATCTACTTCCGGAAGGACAGTCACAGTTGCAGATGATGTATGGATACGTCCCTGAGTTTCCGTGACGGGCACTCTTTGAACACGATGAACTCCTCCTTCGTGTTTTAAATGAGTCCAAGCTGTCTCGCCGCGAATTAAAAAAACTACTTCAGTAAATCCACCCATATCAGATTCTTTGCTCTCAAGAGGTTCGATAGCCCATCCTTTATTGGTAGCAATAGCTACATACATGTCTCGAAGATTGCGCGCAAAAAGGTTGGCCTCTTCTCCGCCTTCTGCACCTCGAATTTCTATAATTACTGTTCTTCCGTCATTCGGATCTTGAGGCAATAAGAAAACTCGTAATTCGGTTTCTAATTCTTCGATCTCACTCTTTAATTGTGTTACTTCTTCTTGAAGTTGATCACGTTCATCACCTTCGGTGACTTCCATCAATTCTTTTGCGGTTTCAAGATTTTCATACGCAGATTGAAGAGGCCTTCCAGCTGAAAGAGCATTTCCTAACTCTTTGTGTCTTCGTCCAAGAGTTTCTAATAACTTCGAGTCAGAAACCACCTCAGGGTCCGCTAAACGTTTTTCGACATCATTAAGCTCAGAAATTAAAGCTTTTACTTGATCGATCATTAACTCAGGGTAGCGCTCTGTGACTTGCTGCAATATAGCATTCTATTTTTACGCAAAAAAACAATTTAAACAGTTGGTGTTTACCACCCTCCTGCAACCCCTTTAATAATTAAAGGAATATCCAAGTAGCCAAGGCTTTTTTCCACAGGAACTAAAATATCCTTCTCAGGAAGTACTACTTCAACACGATCCGGTAGTTCCATCGACATCAAATCTGCAATAAATGGAATTAGACAAATATCAACACCAACCGAAAAAACAAGAAGAACTCTTTTACCAGTCTTATCAATACCTGATGCTGCTGCGGGCATTGTCTCGCGAAGTGAATCTCTTTCTCTAGGTGGATCAACATAAGTTAAATGTTCGAAACCAAACATTTCTGGATTAGCTACAGCATCTGCTCTAAGCCATCTTTCTCGTACGAGTCTCGAAAGTGGATGAAATTCAGATTCTGGATTGCGAGAAGAACGCACAATTTCCACTGCTGATGAAAGAACTTCTGGCAATGGCTTACCATTACCTATTAGTGAATTTGCTTCACGGTCGAACTTTCCAACCCCCACTTCAATTTCGCCATCAGACACTCTCATTACTTCGAGTCCTAATATTTCACCCTTCCAGATTCCGCATTCGCAAATTGCTTCCAATCCAAATTCCAAACACATTTCGTCAAACTCGGGAGGTGCAGTTTTCACACTAGTCCTATCAGGAATAGAAACAGGTTCTACTGAGACAGGCTTTCCATCAGAAAGAAAGAAGATACTAGGTGCTGGATTTAAGACACTTACTCTTCTTTGTGTTACTTGAGCATTTTCAAGATTCTCAAAATAAATAACCAGATCAAGATTATCCTGAATCGTTAATTCTAAAAGAGAGGCTCCTAATAGACTTTCTGGAGTTTCTCCATCCGCTATTACCCATAAGGTCGAATTGTCTCGAATTCCATTACCTGAAGTGTCTGTCAAATTCCCAAGTTCTTGACTATTTTCTTCGTAAAGAATTTTACGTAATTTGCTTCGGTTTAGAGATGACCGTCGTTCTTCGTCTAAAAGCAATTTTTCTACAAGTGTTATCTGTAGTTAGTTCTACTCAGAACCTTTTTTACGGGCTTTGCCGTACCTGCGTTCAAATCTTTCAACTCGACCAGCTGTATCAATAATTTGCATCTTGCCAGTGAAAAATGGATGGCTTGCAGATGAAACCTCGACTTTCACCAACGGGTACTCAATCCCATCAACAAGAGTTGTTTCTGCGGTCTCAGCCGTTGATGGAATCAAAAAGGTCGATCCTTCACTAGTGTCTTGGAATGCAACCGTTCTATATTCAGGATGTATTTCAGATCTCATAGCTGTCCAGTCTGTTGTAATTGTTTCCTATTAACAACCTTCATTTAAATTCAAGAACTTTCTATTGAAGGACCTTTGGCGACTTCTGCCAAAAATTCATCATTATTAGGAAAAGTTTTTAGTCGATCAATAAGCAACTCCAGGCCTGCACCTGAACCACTGTCCCCATCTGACGCCAAACCGTTTAAAACTCGTCTTAATTTCCAGACTTGATTCAATTGCTTACGGTCAAATAAGAGTTCTTCATGACGAGTTGATGAGGCATTGACGTCGATAGCCGGGTACACGCGCCTTTCTGCGATTCTCCGATCCAAACGGAGCTCCATGTTTCCTGTTCCTTTGAATTCTTCAAATATTACTTCGTCCATCTTTGAGCCCGTTTCCACCAAGGCCGTAGCCAAAATCGTCAACGAGCCACCTTCTTCAACATTTCTGGCGGAACCAAAAAATTTCTTTGGAGGATACAAAGCTCCACTATCAACACCACCAGACATGATTCGACCCGTAGCTGGAGCGGCCAAATTATATGCTCTGGCTAATCTTGTAATTCCATCAAGAATGATCACTACGTCTTGACCATATTCAACGAGTCTCCGTGCTCTCTCTATGGTTACTTCAGCAATGGCAGTGTGCTCTTCTGCTGGTCTGTCAAAAGTTGAAGCGGCAACTTCACCATTGATTAGCCACCTTTTCATATCGGTGACCTCTTCAGGTCTTTCGTCAACAAGCAAAACAATTAATTTAACTTCAGGGTTATTGGTCTCTATTGATCTCGCTATCTGCTTCATGATTGTTGTCTTACCAGCCTTCGGTGGTGAAACAATAAGACCTCTTTGCCCCTTACCTATTGGGGACAATAGATCAACGATGCGAGCAGTCATATTAGCTGGGTCGGCAGCTAATTCAAGGTTTAACCGTTCATCCGGAAAGAGAGGCGTCAGGTCTTCGAAATGAGGTCGTTTTGCTGCATCTTCAGGTGGATTTCCATTTACAGTATCTAATCTCAATAGAGCTGGGTTTTTTTCACTTCTAGTTGCTGGTCTTGCTCCACCAACCAAATAATCGCCACGTCGAAGATCGAATTGCTTCACCTGCTTTACAGACACGTAGGCATCTTGTTTAGAAGGGCGAAATCCGGTTGTTCTCAAAAAACCATAACCTTCATTCCGTAAATCCAGATATCCCTCTATCGAAACCGGTTCACCATCCCAGGAGTCATCTGAACCCTCTGGACCTCTACCACCGCGACGGCGACGTCGGCGGTTTCCAGGTTCCCCATAATCATTACTACGTTTTTCTCGATTGTTGCTAGAACTTCTAGATTCAGAATCTCTATTAGACGATGTTCGACTACTGCTAGCGTTATCTGAGGTTTCAGGCTTCACAGACTTACCAGAATCGTCATCCTTACTTCCTTCTTCGACCTCACCCTTAAGAGCAGTCTCCCAATCAGCTAAAGGTTCTTCTTGATCCCCTGCCGTTTTATCTTGATCACCTACAGTTGTTTCTTTTGCAGAATCCTCAGAATCCTCAGAATCCTCAGAATTCGCAGAGGTAGAGGACGAGGACGAGGTACCTCCCGAAGTCAAATCAAGAATCAATTCAACTATCTCCGCCTTTCTAGCACGAGAAGCAGGTTTCCCTCCTAGGGCCGTGGCAATAGTAATAAGTTCATCTCGCCCTTTGGCTTCTAATGAATCGCTTTGTAACTCAGTCGAGTCCATACTTAAACACCTCTGTGTTCTGTGTGTTGTGTGTCAAACCACTCTAGAAAATTGGTTCAACACCGAAATTGAATTGCCGTTAAAACGAAACACGCTCTGGATCGCACAATCGTGTAACCATGAGACCTGATGAATGTCAATCAGGCCTTAGACCATAACGACACCTAATACTGTATGCGAACCTTAAGTAGTCGACAACACAAAATCTTACTTAAAAAACAGTTTTTACTTTTTTTCCATAAAATCTATTATTTAGTCGGCTAAAAGAGCTTTCATGAGCTTATGTCCCTGAGCCAAAGGCAACTCAGATACGCCAGTTTCGGTAAAAACACCTCCATCTGAATCTTTCTCTGAATCAAACAAGAGATACGGAACAGGATCTGGCGTATGCGTCCGAAGAGTCAAAGGAGTTGCATGGTCAGGAAGCATCAACATTCTCCATGACCCCAGATCTTCCAAGCCAGAAATTAAACCTTTTAAAATACGATTGTCCCAATTTTCGAGAGACTCAACCTTAGCTTTAACATCTCCAGCATGACCGGCTTCATCAGTAGCCTCAACATGAATTATGAATAAATCTAAACCATTCTCCAACTCTTTGAGAGCTATGTCTCTCTTCCCTTCATAATCTGTGTCATACCAACCGGTTGCACCTGGAATATCGCACACTTTCATATCAGCTAACTTTCCAATACCTCGAACGAGATCAACTGCTGTGACTAAACCTGCATTCACACTATTGACTTCGGTAAATGATGGAAGTTGAGGTTGTGTTCCCTGTCCCCATAACCAAATTCCCGTTGCTTCCAAACTTGATGCAGCCAATATTTCCTCAGATGCAGCCATCAGATCAGAAATTTTTTGACCTGACCTTCCAGACGGCAATACGACTGGACCACCTGTTAAATCATGAGGAGGCACACAAATTGCATCAGCAAAATCTAAAGGGGCGATCATTGCATTTCGAAAACTGACACCTGGTAAAAAAGAGATTCCCTTATCAGAGTCTCCCAGTTCTCTATTTAATTGAGCGATAACCGCCGTAGTCTCATCCGAAGAAGGATTCCCACCCGCATAATCAACCATCACACCATCAACAACTTTCACAAAATTACATCTAAAAGCAGTCTGATCTGGTCTTAATTTGACTCCAAGCGCGGCAACTTCTATTGGTGCACGTCCTGTGTGATACTGACTGGGGTCATAGCCAAAAATTGACATGTTCCCAACATCACTTCCTGGCGGCATGCCACTTGGAATTACTTCTGCTCTGCCTAGAGTACTTTTGGCAGCAAGAGCAGCAAGATTTGGCATGTTAGCTGCTTCCAAAGGAGTCTTTCCATCAAGTTCTGGAACTGGCAAATCGGCGCAACCATCTGGTACACAAATCACATATTTCATACTTTTCTCACCCTGATAAAGATCTCTACCATCTTGCCTTATTTTTCATCTATTCTGGAGCAACTAATCACATGATCTTTTACTGTTTTCAAATCATTCGGTAGTCGAACAAATAACTCAGGACGCTCATGTAAATCAGCAAGACGATCTGGAAGAGGGGGACACTGTCCTAGCGCTCTTTCGACTGCTTTGGGGAATTTCGCTGGATGGGCTGTAGCCAACGAAACAATTGGTATTTCTAGATCAAGTTGCTTATCTCTGTGAGAACGGGCAGCTAAAAGCCCTATAGCAGAATGTGGATCGAGAATTATGCCTGAACTTTCTGCTTCTGAAGAAATACACTCAACTACTTCTTCGTCATCAAAACTGTATCCAGCCCAACTATTAGAAAACTTGGCCACGGTATCAGAGTCGATTCTAACATTCCCATCCGATCGAAACTCTTCAAAAAGATTCTTTACCTTCTTTCCATCCCCTTCGAACAATTCAAAAATAAATCTTTCTAAATTGGATGAGATTTGAATATCCATACTCGGAGAAAGAGTCGGAATAACTTCGTTAATTTTCATTTCGGCCGAAGTAAAAAATTGTGTAAGAATATCGTTTTTATTACTCGCCACCAATAATTTGGGGATGTTCAGCCCGCAATTTCGCGCTGCATGACCAGCGAATACATTTCCAAAATTTCCGGTAGGAACTGAAAAAATTACTGGCTGATCGTGTGATCCCAATCTTTCAGAAGCCACCACATAATAAACAATCTGAGCCATAACCCTTGCCCAGTTAATTGAATTTACCGCACCTAGTTTCAATTTATTTCTAAATTCAAGATCATTAAACATCGCTTTAACCATGTCTTGGCAATCGTCAAACGTTCCTTCAACAGCAACATTATGAACGTTAAATGAATCGACTGTAGTCATCTGTCTCCTCTGCACCTCGGAAACTCTGTCTGCAGGATGAAGGATGACGATGTCCAAATTCTGGCGACCTTTACAAGCTTCAATTGCCGCAGAACCTGTATCTCCAGAAGTCGCTCCCACGATCGTGAGATGCTCTCCGCGACTATTCAACTCGTAGTCAAATAACCTTCCGACGAGTTGAAGGGCAATGTCTTTAAAAGCAAGGGTTGGACCATGAAATAGCTCCATCAAGAAAATTTGTTCATCTAATTCGATTAAGGGAACAACTTCTTGTACATCGAAGGACTTATAGGCATCATCTATAATTTGTTTTAACGTTTCTTGATCAAGACTTCCTGCAGTAAACAGATTCATGACCTCAAAGGCTGTCTCTAAATAATTACCACTACCAGAACCTTCTAATAAGGGCCATTCCTCTGGAACATACAGACCTCCATCATCTGCGAGGCCTGTCAGCAAAGCTTCACTAAAGGTTTTTTCTGATGCTGAACCTCTTGTACTTATGTACTTCACTCGAACCCCTTAACTCAATCGATGCCAATAACCCTAAGTACAGTGCCTACACTTCTGACCGCTTCTAGTTCATTCAAAGCCCTTATTGCTGCTTGAAAATCGCTCTCAAAAGCTTTGTGTGTAATAAAAATAAGTCTTGCTTCGCTTTCAAGGCCCTCTTGTTCCATCGATCGTATTGAAACGTTCTGCTCTCCAAGAACAGCAGCTACTTGTGCGAGCACACCTGGTTGGTCATCAACTTCCACTTCTAAGAAATACTGGCTTTCTAGATCTGCGATGGGCGAAATTTTCATAGATTTAAATTCACCAATTGAAGCACTGTTAGATCTTTTTAAATTGCAAGAAGCGTCGATCAAGTCGCCTAGTACTGCTGATGCAGTGGGTGCACCTCCAGCACCTCTACCGTAAAACATCAACTCGCCAACTGCATCACCCTCAAGGAAAATGGCATTAAAACTTTCTCGAACCGTGGCCAAAGGATGTGTTAATGGAACCATGCTTGGATGCACACGAACACACAAAGCATCTTCACCATCGATTTTTTGTTTTTCTGCAATTGCTAAAAGCTTTATGCAGTGGTTTAAACGATGAGCGAAATCTATGTCTTCAGGAGTTATCTTTGTAATCCCCTCAACATAAACATCACTAAATGTGACTCGGCCTCCAAATGCAAGGCTTGCAATTATCGCAGCTTTAGCAGCTGCGTCGTAACCTTCTACATCGGCCGTTGGGTCGCTTTCTGCATAACCAAGCTTTTGCGCTTCGTTGAGGGCATCTGCATATGGCATATTCTCTTCGGTCATTTTTGTGAGAATGAAATTTGTGGTTCCATTTACTATTCCCATGACTCTAGTGATTGGTTCTCCCGCTAAAGATTCACGCAACGGGCGGATAATGGGAATTGCAGCTGCAACAGCAGCTTCAAATAAAAGATCAACCCCAGATTTTTTTGCTAAAGAATACAACTCATCTCCATGAGTAGCCAAAAGTTCTTTATTTGCTGTGACCACAGGTTTTCCCAGCTCAAGAGCTTTTAGGATCAATTCTTTAGATGGGTCAATTCCACCCATTACTTCAACAACAACATCAACATCAGGACTCTCGATAACTGAACTGGGATCGTCAGTAAATAAAGAGGGGTCTATTGGTACATCTCGCGATTGAGAAACGTCACGGACAGCCACCTTGACTACATCGAGTGTTAATCCTGTGCGTTCGGCAATAACGTCACTCTGTTCATCGATTAATTTACACAAAGAGGCTCCGACTGTTCCACAGCCTAAAAGTCCTATATTGACATTAACTAATTCCATACTCCTACGGTACTTGGCGAAAGGCTGTAGTCAGGTACTGTTTTAAACTTCTTTAATATGTTAAATGTCACGTCTTACTAAATCTTCGTATGATTCTCTAGCTACAACCAATCGCGAGGATCCATCCGACACGAAAACTACTGCTGGTCTAAGCATTTGATTATAATTTGAGCCCATTGAATGGCCATAGGCACCCGTTACAGGAGTAGCAAGAATATCTCCTACTAACAGATCTTCGGGCACCCATGCTTCTTTTATAAGAAAGTCTCCGGATTCACAATGTTTACCCACAAGACGTACTACCTTTTGCCGTTCTGCTTGATTAGAACGCGGTAAAAAAGTCTCGTATCCGGACCCGTAGAGCGCTGGTCTAGGATTATCACTCATTCCGCCATCAACCGAAACATAGGTTCTATGGTCAGGAACTTCTTTTATCGTCCCGACTGTGTAAAGAGTTACAGCTGCACTGGCAACTATGGATCGCCCCGGCTCTGAACTAACTGAAGATTTAACTCCAGCTTCTGCACAGGCATCAAAAATAGCTTCTGCCCACTCCGCTATTGAAGGAGCAGATTCTCCTTCAACATAAGGGACCCCCAATCCCCCTCCGACAACCAGTTCAGGAAAATCATAAGGAACTGCAAATTCTGCTAACACTCCGACTGCTTTCGCGAATGGCTCGACATCGAAAACCTGACTGCCAATATGGGCATGCAAGCCTAATAATTCTAAATATTTGGAACTTCTCGCTCTGTTAACAGCCGCTTCAGCAACACCTGATCTAACTGTAAATCCGAATTTTGAATCCTCTTGACCTGTGGAAACGAATTCGTGTGTATGTACTTCAACTCCGGGTGTAACTCTTAGAAGAATTTTGGCTGACATGTTAAGATCTGCACACAATTCCTCCAAACGGTCAAGTTCGTTAAAAGAATCTACAACTATACGTCCCACACCTTCTCTGAGAGCCATGTTGAGCTCTTCGAGACTTTTATTATTGCCATGCATGACTATTCGCTCACCTGGAATATCAGCTTTTCGAGCTATAAATAACTCACCACCGGTTGCAACGTCAAGGTTCATGCCTTCCTGATAAGCAAGTCTCGCCATCTCTGTGCACAAAAAAGCTTTTGTGGCATACGCAACATTGCCATCGAATGCTTTCACTGCTTCGCGACATCTAGATCGCAGATGTGCTTCATCGTAAACAAAAAGTGGCGTACCAAATTCATCAGCAAGTTCTAACAAGTCACAACCACCTATAAGGGTGCGCTCTCCTGATGAAATATCTGCAGTATCTGGTAACAATTCACGCGATATAGCACCTGCCATCAGTCGCCCCCATCTTCAACAATTTCGTCACGCCACATCTCTTCGGGTGCGCTAACGCCAAGCAAGTCCATTCCTACCTCAAGTCCAATCAGAACTCCCCTCATTAACAAAAAGCGTGCTTGCGTTAAAGAAGGTTCCACATCATCACCAAGAATACGACAGTCATGATAGAAACCATGTAAATCCGCAGCGAATTCCCGTAACCATGTTGTTATTTGATGAGGAGCCAGCTCGCGACTAGCCCTCTCGACAACACCTGGCAATTCATATAATGACCGGATCAAAATCAGTTCCCTGTAGTGCTGAAGTTGCGATAATTCAACCTCTGATAGAGGCAACGGTGTGAAACCAATTTGGTCAGCTTTTTTCATCATTGAACGGATTCGGGCATAGGCATATTGAACATAAAAAATCGGATTTTCATTTACTCTTTTAGAGACCAAATCCAGATCAAATGTTTGAGTCGTGTCAATGGATTGAAGTAGGTAAGTGAAACGCGCAGCATCAGGTCCCACGTCTTTTACCACTTCGGAAAGTTCAACTATGTCACCTGTTCGTTTCGAAAGTTTTACTTCTTCTCCGGAACGCTGAAGGTTTACCATTTGAGTCACTTCTACTTCCAGCCTTTCAGCTTCATACCCTAAAGATCCGATCGCTGCTTTCATGCGTGTTATGTACCCGTGATGATCAGCGCCCCAAACATTTATAAGACGTTCAGCTCTAATTAACTTGTCGAGATGATATGCAACATCCGGTAACAGGTATGTGTATTCTCCATCTGATTTAACTAATACTCGGTCTTTGTCGTCGCCATATTCTGTGCTTTTTAACCAAACAGCTCCATCTTTTTCATAAGAAGCATTGGCCTCCTTAAGCATTGAGAGGGTTTGTTCAATGGAACCTGAGTCAATCATCGAAGTTTCACTAAACCATGAATCGAATTCTATGTTCAAGTCGCTAAGAACTTCTTTGTGGGCAGATAAAGCTCGTTTTTTACCCCAGTTAAGCGGATCTTCGTCTACAGGTATCTCAGTCGCCCATTCTTTTATGTAAGCCCCGTGGTATCCATCTTCTGGAATGTCTTTCCCTGAAGCACAAGCAGCCAAAGATGAGGCAAATAAATTCATCTGTGTCCCTCGGTCATTTACATAGAATTCTCGTGAAACTGAGTAACCTGACCGTTCTAAGATCCTGGCAACCGAATCTCCGTAACACGCCCCTCTTCCGTGTCCGGCGTGTAAAGGTCCAGTCGGATTCGCGCTTACAAACTCGACAATTACTTTTCTATTAGCTCCTTCTTCTGAGCGCGCCCAATCCTCAGAACCAGCATTAACTGCTTGCACTAATACGTCATAAAGCCAAGTTTTGTTTAAATAAAAATTTACAAATCCGGGTCCAGCAACTTCTAATTCAGAGACATGCTCGGATGAAAATCCTTCCAGAGCACTTACTAACTGACTCGCTAAATCACGTGGATTGGATCCTGCTTTTTTGGCCAAAGCTAGGGCAATATTCGTAGACCAGTCTCCGTGGTCAATATTTGCTGGTCTTTCTAAATGAATCTCAGCTGGCATTTCAAGACCCAAACTTGATAACGCTTCTCGTATCAGATTCTTAATACTTTCGCGAACGTCCATGATTCACCCCGATGAGATTTTATAACACCTTTTAGGCGTTATGGGTCCTCCAAGATATTACAGGACAAGTCCTTGTCTAATGAAAGACTTTTATTAAAGAACTTTGATTAGTTAAAAATCTAACTTAATAAAAGCAAATATTTACTTCAGGTTCTTGAGCCTTCAAATGTCGCCGTTCCAAAAGCACCAAGTTTGGCTTCGCCGCTAATCTGGTCACCATCAATGGTTGCTGTGGCATCAATTGTTATTGGCATTGGTTGTGTCATGTTTACTGTCCATGAAAGGTTGTCTCCATCTACAGTGCCATTTTCTAGTTCCATGCTCCCCTGTGGACCCGACATGGTACCGGTAAGGGTATTTCCATCAGAAGTAAGATCGAGGGTTCCTGCTTGGGCTCCCATTGGGCTGTTAAGTGTTACATTCCATGTACCGTCAGCACTCACTTTTTTCCTCCATTTATTGTTGTCACTATTCGCATAAACGTAGATCAAAAACTTTCAATTGTCCCATACGGGATCAACTTTTAATTGATTAAAAATTTGAGACTTAACTGTCTAAAGTTGTCTCATTTTCTTTACTCTGGGAACCTGCATCATCTCTTGTCACGATTATTAAAGCAGTTATAACAACTAACCCTCCTGCTATCTGTAAAATTGAGATATTCTGTTCAAGAAAAATCCAGGCTCCTCCTGCAGAAAATACTGGGATAGCAAGCATTAGCAGACCTGTAAGGCTCAAAGAAACGTGCAAATGAGCCCAGTTCATTAAAAAATGTCCACTTCCTGGTATTGCTAACAAAACCAATATCCAAAGAAACTCATTTTTGGTAAGAGCTGGAAAACCTGATGTTGAGCTCTGGAAAATAATTAAAAAAGGTAATAGTCCTATCGAACCTATGAGCATGGCCAATGTCTGAAGGGTAAAGGTGTCTATTCTCGAACGAACTGATTTAACAGCAACGAAATAACCTGAAAATAAGATCATTGCCAATAGTGCAAGCAAGTCGCCTAGCGGACTCCATGAAATCTCGTTGCTTGAACCTAAAACGACTATAGCCACACCTCCTGTAGCAAAAATAGAAATTCCAATCAATCTCTTAGTAATAATTTCCCCAAACTTTCCGCCGGCAACAAATATCAACACGATTGTTTGCAAAGCACCAATAATCGTTGCATTTGCAACAGTTGTGATGTTAAGAGCCGAGAAGAAGACCACGATTTCAGAACAAAAAAGTACTGCAACAGGAAATGAGATTTTTATTTGCTCCCAAGTGACTCTTTTCCCTATCGCTAAGAAAACCACACCATAAATAACCACCCCCAGAGATTGGCGCCAAAATGCAATTTCAATGCCTGATAAATCAAGGCGAGCGACAATGATGTTTCCAGTCGACCAACAGATAACTGCAGTTACAGCTGCAGCACGACCCAAGTGAGCCAAATTCATCCCTGCGGTTCTCATTCTTGAACGATAGAGCCGATTACTAAAAAATGATTAACCAAAAGTTAATTTTGCCGAAGGTGTAAGTTCCTTATTTGTTTACTATTGTTGCGGTAAGTTTTGCTACACAAATTTTGTAGCTTTTTAAATTCAAAACGGGAGATTTGAATGAGAATCATTAAGAGAGTTGCTGCAGTACTAGCCATGTCACTTCTAGTTGTGTCTTGCGGAAGTGATAAGTCCGAACAGTCAGGTGAAGAATGGCCAGACAAAATTGTCTTCGGGTTCGTTCCAAGCCAAGAACAAGACCAACTACAAGATGACATCAAGCCGATGGTCGATCATTTATCACAAAAACTAGGAATCAAAGTAGAAGGTATTGTAACTACTGACTTCGTAGGACTCGGAACAGCGATGGGAACAGGTAGAGCAGATCTTGGTGCCTTTGGACCTGCTGGGTTCGTCATGGCTCAAGAAGAATTTGGAAATATTAGTGTTATGGCTCAAGCAATTCGCTATGGAGCACCTACATATCACGGTCAATGGATGACAAATGACTCAAGTATCTGTGACCCAGGCACGCTTAAGTCAGGAACAGCTCTGATAAATGGGTCAGACGGTATGGAGCAAGTCGGTGCAGTTGATGCAATCGCCTTGCAAGTAGGTGTTTCCTTTGGAGACTCTGGTAAAGAACTCACAGAAACAGTTGATGCAGGAAGCGTCTCTCCCGGAATGTCCTGTATGGCAGATATAAGTAATGTGATTGGAAAGACTGTCGCATTTACCAACGAAAGTTCAACATCTGGCTACCAGTACCCAACGTTGCAACTTCGAAATGCGGGAATCGACGATGACCAATACGAAAAAGTTTTCGCAGGTGGACATGACGGTTCCGTAGCCGCTGTTTACAACGGTGATGCAGACTTTGGTGTTGCCTACGACGATGCGCGTCGGACACTGAGGAAGACAAACACAGATGTAGGTGACAAAGTAATTGTCTTCAACCTCACTGCGGAAATTCCTAATGACGTAATAGCTGTAAGAACCGACTTGCCAGACAGTTTGAAGGGTGCCATCTACTACAACATGGATGCCTACCTTAAAACTGAAGAAGGCGAAGCGGTTTCTGACGAAGTATTTGGTTGGACTGATATGCAAGTAGCCAAAGACTCCGACTTCGATGTTGTTCGTGAAGCAAAGGAAAAACTAGTAGACAACGACTAAAACTCGAACCCCAGCGTTCATCAAATAATTTAGGGAAAACGCGTGATAAAAATCGAACGTGTCTCAGTTACCTATCCAGGTGGCGTTGAGGCTCTAAAAAACGTCGATATTGAGATAGAAGATGGCGAGTTTGTTGTCATAGTTGGGCTTTCCGGAGCAGGAAAATCAACACTGCTTCGGGTGCTCAACGGACTCGTTCCTGCAACATCAGGGTCTATTATCGTTGACGGAACTGAAGTGGTAAACGCTAATTCTCAGACACTAAGACAGGTCCGTTCTAAGACTGGGATGATCTTTCAGACATTCAATCTTGTGAATAGAACTACAGTTTTGAATAACGTGCTTATGGGTCGCCTTGCTAATGTTCCTTCGTGGCGATCTACTTTAGGACTTTGGCCGGCCGAGGATAGAGAGGCAGCAATGCTCGCCTTAGAAAGAGTCGGAATCGTAGACAAGACTTATGTGCGTGCTTCAAACCTTTCAGGAGGTCAACAGCAAAGAGTCGGGATCGCCAGAGCTTTAGCTCAAGAACCTTCACTCATGCTTGCAGATGAACCTGTAGCTGCACTAGATCCGGTAACAAGCCGTCAAGTCATGGGTGATTTGCAAAAAATTAACCGGGAATTGGGAATCACTACACTCGTAAACCTTCATTTTTTAGACTTAGCTAAGGAATATGGGAAACGTCTAATTGGTTTACGTGATGGTGTATTGGTTTATGACGGTGATATAAACAAAGTAACTGACGAAACTTTCCGAGAAATCTATGGAAGAGCTATTACTTCAGAAGATCTTCACGCTATGAATGAAGAACAGCAACAAAGTGTCGGCAATGGTAAATGAATGACTCCACAAAGACTTCTAAGAGGCCAGTAAAACCGAAACCACGTGCACGCTCGTTTTTAATCGCTTTAGTGCTTTTAGTTTTGACTTTTTGGGCAGCGTTCAAAGTTTCCTTTGACCTCTCTACTTTTTGGGAGGTTTGGTCAAATCCAATATGGAGTAAATTTTGGCCTATTCCTTGGGATTGGGTTTTCACAAAGGAAAACACGTTTGACCCCTTGATCGAAACTCTGCAAATCGCCGTGGCATCAACTCTTCTCGGTTGCTTAGTCGCCCTTCCTGTTAGCTTTGCGATGTCCTCTCTGACCACACCCAATAAAGTTGTCTACTTCATCAGTAAAACTATTATGAACCTAGTACGTGCTGTGCCAGACCTTTTCTGGGCAAAATTACTTGTAACCGCAATAGGAATTGGGGCTTTTGCGGGAGCATGGTCGCTTTCAATTTTTTCTTTAGCAGTGATGGTAAAACTTTTTAGCGAAACGGTAGATGCAGCTGACCCGAGACCTCTGGAGGCAGCCCGCTCTTCAGGAGCTCGACATCTACCTGCTGTTAAAACAGGCGTTTTCCCAACTGTTTTCCCTTCCTACGTTGCTTATTCTTTGTATATTTTCGAACTTAATATCAGAGCATCGGTTGTACTTGGTCTAGTTGGAGCCGGTGGTGTAGGTAGGGTTATTGAAACTCAACGTCAGTTCTTTCGATTTGATCGCATATTGGGATTGCTAATAATTATTTTTGGAATCGTATGGGTGATAGAACAAATTAGCGTCTCGTTAAGAAAGAGACTTGTCTAACATGGAGACTCTTTCAGATACCTCAACTTCCTCACAAAGACCTCCGGCACCAAAAACTTTTCATCGTTGGTTTATTGCGCTCCCATTTTTGGTTGCAATTATTTGGTCTGTTACTGGGCTCAACATAACTCTTTCGCGCTTAATAGACGCGCCGGGTGATGCTTGGGCAATTTTAAGACAAATGATCCCACCAGCTTTTGGTGAGGTTTATAAACGTGGCGCAGTCGGAAAAATCTTCGAATCCGTATACATCGCTTGGATTGGAACAATTATCGGAGCTTTTGCCTCACTTCCTCTTGCCTTCTTGGCGGCTCATAACGTTGCTCCAATATGGATCCGGTCTCCCATACGCCAGTTATTTAATGCGATCAGAGCAGTACCGGAGCTCATTCTCGCTGTGATCCTTATACCTGTTACGGGACTGGGAGCATGGGCGGGAACTCTTGCTATCGGTATACATTCAATCGGCACTCTAGGTAAATGGGCTTGTGAATCAATTGAAGATATTGATGAAGGGCCAATAGAGGCAACAAAAGCATGCGGAGGGAAATGGGTTACTGGTATGAGGTGGGGAGTTCTGCCTCAAGTTATGCCAGTCATAAGTTCTTACTGGTTATTTAGATTTGAAATTAATGTTAGGGCTTCTGCTGTTCTAGGAATGATTGGAGCAGGCGGAGTTGGCTCAGAACTGGTTTCCCAACTTTCATTTAGAAACTTCCCTGCTGCTAGTGCTGTTTTACTAATGACAATGGCAGTGGTCTTAACGATAGATACCATTTCTGCTGCCGTAAGACGCAGAATTATAAAAGGCGCAGTCAATACTGACGAAGAATCACGCACTCTTGAAGCCATTACAGACTTGACTGGAATCAGAAGCTAGAAGAGTAAATCGCCACTTTTAATACTTACTGCTTTAACCTTTCAATATGGGAAAGGATGTAATTGGTATTGATATTGGTGGTACTTCGGTAAAAGCAATCGTCCTGGATCCCTCTAATTTCGAAATAAAAGACCAGTTGACAACAACAAGCAGTGATAACGGACTAGAACTTGTCCAAATTATTAAATCTCTTGTTAGGAAACTCGAAAAGAGTACAGAACAATCATTCCCGACACTCGGCATAGGAATAGCTGGATTAGCTCATAGGTCAGGAATAGTCAGATATTCCCCCAACCTTCCTAATCTCGTTGAATTTCCTATAACTCTTGAGACTGAAAATGAGCTCGGTATTCCTGTCATCGTAGGCAATGACGCAACTGTAGGAACAATTGCAGAATGGAAAATAGGCGCAGGTAAAGGAAGTGACAATTTTGCTTTGGTGACTCTGGGTACTGGAATCGGAACAGGTTTTGTCATAGATGGTCGCCTCCTCCTCGGCAGCAATGGTTTCGCTGGTGAAGCTGGACACATGACGATAGATGTCAACGGTCCAGTCCATATAACAGGCCAGAGAGGGCCTTGGGAATACTTTGCCTCTGGTAATGCCTTAAACCGCATCGTGCAAAAAGAAGCCTCGGAAGGAACCTACCCTTGGGGAGTTAATGAAGCAGGCAACTGGGCAAATGTTACAAGCAAACTTTTGTCTTCTGGAATACAAGATCTGGAACCAGACTCTTTGAGGATTCTGGATCACTTTTGTCATGAAGTCAGCAAGGGATTAATCAATCTAATTTTACTTTTAGATTTAGAAAGAGTTGTACTAGGTGGTGGAGTCAGTGAAATCGGAGAACCACTGAGAAATGGGGTTGAGAAATGGATAGAAAAAACTCTTATAGGCAACGGACACCGCCCAAAGATTGAAATAAAACTAGCGAAGCTAGGTTCAAGTGCTGGAGCTATTGGAGCGGCTCTGTCTACAACAAACTTTTCTTAGCTGCTACCCAACTCTTCATTAAACATTTCTAACACTCTGCCCCAAGCAACATCAGCAATCTCAGGGTTGTAGGTACCAAGAGGGTTTTCTTCATTAGCAAAAGCATGCCCAGTTTGAGGGTAAATATTAAAAGTCACGTCCTTACCCATTTCTCTGAGTTTGTTTTCTAATTCAGCGACTGAATCAGGAGGGAAAAAATCGTCAACACTCGCAAAATGTCCTTCAACACGAGCAGTCAGATCTGTCCAGTCAGGCTCACCGTCTCCTAGGGGAGCTCCGTAAAAAGGAGCTACAGCAGCGATTCGTTCACCTTCTGATGCTGCAATTAGCAGACTTAGCATCCCTCCCATACAAAACCCAACTACCCCGACGGTTCTCCCATCAACATTAGGATTTTTTAGTAGATAATCGATGGCGCCGGACATGTCTCTAACAGCTCTATCTGGCGGCAAGGTGCTCATGAGCTTTCCAGCCTTATCCATCTCGGAGTGTTGAGCCAATTCACCGTGATACAAATCAGGAGCTAATGCTACAAAACCATTTTCCGCTAGTCGGTCACAAACAGACTTGATTTGCGGCGCTAATCCCCACCACTCTTGAATAACCATAACGCCATGACCTTCGCCGTCTGGCGTAGCCAGATAACCGCCAGCTGTAGCGTCACCTGCTTCAAAATCAACCATTTCACCGACCATGTTTACTCCTCTAAAAGAAATAATTATTTAACTTTTTTTACAAACTCTTTTGAGAAACAATATAAGGAAATGTCGTTGATTGATGTGTCCAGTGAAAAGAGGTCGTAACCTTCCTGTTGTAACCCCGCCCCTGTAGCTCAGCGGATAGAGCATCGGCTTCCGGAGCCGTGTGCGCAGGTTCGATTCCTGCCAGGGGCGCAGAACACAGGCGATCATTAAATCGAATAGACTATGGTTATGTCTGAACCCAGATAAAAAGAGAGTTTTAACCCGAGCAATGGCAAATCAAAAACAACCACGATGGACTTTCCAATGGAAAGAACTCTACGAAGAGGTCATAGATACCGGGCTCTGCACTGGTTGCGCCGGATGTGTGATCGCATGCCCACATGATGTGATTGGATATGAACACGCGCCAGGAGCTTACAAACCTTTTCATTTAGAAGAAGAGCTAGGAACGGACAACTGTGTGCATGGTGAAAAAGGTTGCACTTCCTGTACTCGTGCGTGTCCAAGGTTTAGAGATTGGGAAACTGAAGCAGAAATGCATCTTTTTGACCGTCACCGTAAACCAGAAGAACTTTCCGGAGTGTATAAAGACGTTCTTCTAACCAGAGCTAGCGATTCAACAGTTCATGAACTTGGTCAAGATGGGGGTCTGGTTTCAGCAATACTCATATGGTGTTTAGATAACGGAATTATTGATGGAGCTCTGACTTCCCACCTAGAAAATGATGAAGAAAATGGAAATTCTTGGAAAGCTATCCCTGCTTTAGCTACTGATAAAGAATCTGTTTTAGCTGGAGCTGGGAGTAGATATACCTACTCTGCTAACACACTTGCTATTACCGAAGCTCGTGAAAAGAATCTTGAATCGTTAGCTCTTGTTGGAATGAGCTGTCAAACTTCAATTGCTCCTGTCATGTGGAACCGTAAGGTTGGCAAGGTGGGAAAACCCATCAAATTAAACATCGGATTGTTATGTTCGAAATCTTTTGATGATTCAATTTTCGAAGAATTATTTTGGGCAAAATACAGGCTTCCAAAAGAAGAAATGACCAAAATGAACATTAAAGGCGTTTTTCAAATATGGATGAAGAACGGCGACTATCATGAAATCAACCTTAAAGAATGCCATGCTTGGACACGAGAAGGATGCAATCATTGTCCAGACTTTGCTGCGGAACACGCTGATATATCTACAGGTGGTATTGGCAAGTACAACGATTGGACACTGACTGTTGTTCGCACAGAACTAGGTCGTCAAATAATCATGCGAATGCTTGAAGAAGGCGTAATAGAAGGTAGGCCGGGTGATAGTGACCCAGATGCGATCGAGCTAATGCACAAGTTGGCTGCGAAAAGTCGGGCTAGATGGCCTGATTGGGCAAATTCTTCAGCAAGAGTCGGATTGCCTCAATATCAAGGGTAATTGTTTGGCTTTATGAACAAGCCTCACTTGAATCATTCAACCATCCATAATTTTCTGAAATCATTTGAGAGTTCAAATCGTCCCTGTGCTTGCGAATAAAATCATCTAGTTCTTTGAACTTTTCAAATGTAACTGAATCTTTAACTCCATTGATTACACATTCGCAATAGCTTTTAGCTTTAAATGTTGACATATCAGAATTAGATTCCTGACAAGCTTCTACAAAGTTCCTCACTACAAGACCGTCTTGATCTTCCCAAGTCTCAGGCTTACCGTCATTCGCACAGCCTGAAAACAATAAAGCGCAAACAAAGATACCTACAAACAAATCCCTCTTTGATAAATTTTTACCCACAGCGTGAGGTTAGCGTAATACAAGCAGTATCAATCGCTAGCTATAATTTTGGCTCGTTTAATAACCTTGTCGAACATCGATTCTGTTAATCGACCGGTAAAAGTATTTTGCTGACTGACATGATAGGAACATAAAAGTTTCCTATTAGGGTCAATTGCTACTTCTAGACCATGAGAAAACTTTGGTTTTGGATTTAAACAGAACTCAACAGCTGCAGACGTGTAACCAATCTGACCTAACGCAACAACAACTTTTATGTTTGCCAAAGCTGAAACTTCTCTTTCAAAAAACGGCCGACATTTGCTTCGTTCTTTTTGGTTTGGTTTATTTGCCGGTGGCACACACTTAACAGGAGAAGTTATAAATACGTCTTCTAGTTCCAGTCCATCTTCCAACCCGACTGAATCAGGTTGATTTGCTAAACCTGACCTGTAAAGAGCCGCGTATAAAAAGTCGCCCGACCTGTCGCCAGTAAAGACTCTTCCAGTCCTGTTAGCTCCATGTGCCCCAGGAGCCAAGCCGACAATAAGTATTCGAGCTTTCGGGTCTCCAAAACCTGGTACGGGCAAACCCCAATATTCCTGATCTTTATAAGCAGCACGTTTTTCTTCCGCAACCTTTTCACGCCAGGCAACTAGCCTTGGACAGGCCCTACAGGAGATAACTTCTTTTTTAATTGCTTCTAATTGAAGAACATGATCCACATCTGAAGGGTAGGTTGAACTATTAATGGCAGCTACTTTAATTATCTTCGTACGTCACGGAAGAACTCCTACGACGGGGACCAAACTCCCTGGAAGGGCACCCAACTTGCATCTATCAGATGAAGGTAAATCACAAGCAGAAATGATTGCAAAGGAAATCAAAAAATCTTCAAACAGTTTTCTAGGTACTGAAGTGTCAGCTGTTTACGCATCACCTATGGAACGTACACAAGAAACTGCTAAACCAATTGCTAAAACTCTTAATTTGCGTGTGCGTACTCTACAAGGACTTAATGAATGCGATTTCGGCGACTGGACCGGTCGCAGATTGCGTGATCTCTCAAAACTAAAATCTTGGTCAACTGTTCAGAAACAACCTTCTAGCTTTAGATTTCCTAATGGTGAATCATTTACTGAAATGCAAAATCGTATGTTAAAAACTGTCGACAAAATACTTGAACGTCACCCTGGAGAAACAGTTGTATGTGTTTCACATGCTGACCCTATAAAGGCAATACTGGCTTCTGCCGTTGGAACACCCTTGGATCTATTTCAAAGAATCTTGGTCGGGCCTTGTTCAGCTTCAGTGGTTCTTTATACGAAAGAAAGGCCTTTAGTTTTAACTTTGAATTCGAATGGAAATTTTAATGGCTCTTTAGGCTCGTAAAGCACTAACTTATTAACTGTTTCGTATTAAAAACTTAGATATGAGAGGTAGCGTCTATAACGATGGAACGCCCTGAAATAAACTGGGAACACACTGAAAGTTTTACTGCAGGTACGGTTGGCCCACAGGGTCGACGTGTCTTTTTCTTGCAAGCTTCTTTTGGGAATCAAGTTCTTTCTTTGAAAGTTGAGAAACAGCAAATGGCTGGTTTGGCTGATTTTCTAACAGGCATGCTAAATGATTTACCTCCGACAAATGAACCTGAAATTTCAACTAGTGCTGCGGCGGAAACAAAGTTTATAGAACCGGAAGAACCGGATTGGGTAATCGGAAGTTTAGGCGTCACTTATGAGCAATCAGAAGACCAACTAATACTTATAGCAGAAGAACTTATCCGGGACGAAGCTTCCGAACCAGCACAAGCTCGACTGTCGTTAAGTCGACTACAAGTCGAACATTTTATTCAAACAGCCCAAGAATTAATATCTAGCGGTCGTCCTCCTTGCCCTTACTGCGGCTCCCCTCTCGAACCGGACGCTGCGGGCTGGTGCCCGTGTTCCAATTAGAAAGAAAATACTTTGAAAGAGGAAGATGAAACAAAAACTGTTCAGAACCCTTTCAGAGATCGTGAACCTATAAGAAGTGAGCTTGCGCTCGAAATACTGAACTCCGGAGAAATTGAGCTAGTTGGCCGAATGCCCTGGGCATCAAATGGAACCTTTTTAGTGAACTTAGAAAAAGACGGATTGAATATCCAAGGCATATATAAACCCGAAAAAGGTGAACGGCCCTTGTACGATTTTCCTCAAGGTATTTACAAGAGAGAGGTGGCAGCCTTTGAACTTGCAAATCATTTGGGCTGGGGTCTCATACCTCCGACTGTGCTCAGGGACGGCCCTTTAGGGGTCGGTTCTTTACAACTTTACATACCCTGTGATTACGAAAAACACTATTTCACAATCCATAAAGACTCAAAGTTTAAAAATGACCTGATCCGTCTTGCAACTTTTGACCTTTTAGTCAATAACACTGATAGAAAAGCAGGCCATGTCCTAGTGGGAGATGATGGTTTGGTTTGGGCTATCGATAATTCACTATGTTTTCACGAAGAATTTAAAATCAGAACAGTTATTTGGGATTTCAGCGGAGAAGAACTCCCAAAACAACTCATTTTAGATCTGACTAAAATAACTGATAGAGGGTTACCAGAAAAATTTTCAAAACTATTGAATACGAATGAAATTGAAGCTCTTTTGCAAAGAACTAGAGCTCTTACTGCAAATGGCTCCTTACCCCATGATCCATCAGGGAGACAGGTTCCTTGGCCTTTACTTTGAAAACTTGCGCTATTGAGCCTCGAGAGCTTCAATTAGTTTCGGCAAAACTTTGTGTACATCACCAACTATTCCAAGGTCTGCAATTCCAAAAATTGGTGCTTCCTCATCTTTGTTAATAGCGATAATGTTGGCTGAACCTTTCATGCCAACTAAATGTTGTGTAGCCCCAGAAATACCGCATGCAAGATAAACCGTTGGCTTGACTACCTTTCCGGTCTGTCCAACTTGATATGAATAAGGCACCCAACCTGCATCTACGACAGCACGAGATGCTCCGGGAGCTCCTTTAACCAGACTCGCTAACTTTTCGATCATTTCGTATTTATCAGGCTCTCCGAGACCTCGACCTCCAGATACGACAATGTTCGCTTCGTCCAAACGTGGCCCACTGCTTTCCTCAACGAATTGATCTTTGACAACTGCGGTTCCGGTACCACCAAGATCTCCTACTTGGAGGGTCGATACAGGTGCCGGATCTCCACCCATTGATTCTGCCACAAAAGATTTTGGTCGGACGACAAAAATGTCCAGACCTTCAGCTGTAGTTCCTGTAAAAACGTCTTTAGTCCCACCGAATACAGGTTCGTGGCCAAGAAGGCGGTCCCCATCTGGTTTTAAATCAACAACATTCGTTATGACAGGAGTGTCAAGTTTCACCGAGAGACGGCCTGCCACGTCGCGCCCATCGTAAGTCGTACCGCATAGCAGAACATCTGGACCTGATCCTTGTGAACAAGCATCAGCTATGGCAGATGCAATTCTCGGACCAGCAAGTCCATTATCTAGTGATCCAATTGAATGAACTACTGAAGCTCCATGGGCGCCCAATTCTGCAGATACTGAATCCGCATCACCTGCAATTACAACCTCTACAGAGTCTGCCAATTCACGAGCTTTAGCTAAAAGTTCAAGAGTGATCGAAGCTACAACACCTTCATTTGCTTCGCCATGGACCCATATTTTTGAAAATCCCATTCGTGTGCCTCCTAAAGAACCTTAAGGTCATCGAGAAAAGCCATGATTCGTTCATGAGCTTCACCTTCGTCAACAATTACTTCACCGGATTCACGAGCGGGAGCATCGGCTATCTCAGTTATCTCTTGACGAGCACCTGCCCAACCAACTGTTGATGGATCAATTTCTAGTGCTGCAAGATCAAGTTCTTCAACAGGTTTGTTCTTTGCTGCCATGATCCCTTTGAATGATGGATAACGAGGTTCGACTACGCCAGCTGTAACTGAGATAACGGCTGGAAGAGGACATTCAACCACGTCATAACCAGACTCTGTCTGACGTTTAACAGTTGCTAACTCACCGTCTACTGAAACTTCCTTTCCGAAAGTGACGGACGGAAGGCCTAAAATTTCTGCCATCTGCTCTGGAACTGTTCCGGTGTATCCATCACTTGACTCGGTAGCGGTAAGAATCAAGTCAGGAGTCGAACGTTTGATGGCTGCTGCTAAAACTTTTGCAGTAGAGAGAGAATCAGAACCAGCAAGTGCTTCATCACTTACCAATATTGCGCTTTCAGCTCCCATAGCTAATGCAGTACGCAAACCTCCGGTTTCTCCGCCTGGAGTCATTGAGACAAGACGAACTTCTCCTGATCCAGCGGCATCAACAAGTTGTAAAGCCATTTCAACTCCATAGGAGTCAGACTCATCAAGAATTAATTTGGTGTCACGCTTTAAAGTTTTCGTATCGGGATTCAACTCACCTGGGTCAGCCGGATCCGGAATCTGTTTAACACAAACAACTACATCCATTTCGCTATTTTGCCCTTTATATGATCAAACTGGTACATCAAGTGACTAATTTCATGTGATTTTATAGATTTTTTCATCCTCTCAGAAAAGAGGAAAACCATTTTCAAATAGTTCAACAACACTTCGGCTTCAACACGAATCTTTTTACAATTCACAACTACTGTTATTGAACATGAAAGTTCTCCTAGTAGTAAATCCTTTAGCTTCCTCTGTAACGGGAAGAACGAGGGCTGTTATTCAAAAAGCACTATCAGCTGACCACCGCCTTGAAGTGGCAGTAACCAATCACCGAGGTCATGCAACGCGAATTGCCCAAAATGCAGCTAAGGACGGAATCGACATTGTGGTAGTACTTGGAGGTGATGGAACATTAAATGAAGTAGCTAATGGTTTAGTCGACTCAGGAACTGCTATGGCTGCTATTCCCGGTGGTTCCACAAATGTTTTTGCTCGCACTTTAGGTGTTCCTGATGATCCTATTGAAGCCACAGGAGCCTTATTAGACTCTCTAGAAGCTGGGTCGACTCATCGTATAGGCCTAGGTTCAGTGAACGAAAGATACTTCCTTTTTCATGCTGGAATAGGGTTTGATGCAGCAGTCGTCGAACAAGTGGAGAAAAAGAGCGGAATTCTAAAACGCTTCGCTGGCCATCCTCTCTTCGTTATTGCTGCAGTAGGAACTTGGCTCCGACACTACGACAGAAAACGTCCCGCTTTCCGCATCTCAACACGGAAGGTGGGTGACGAAGAAATCGGTGATCTAGAAAATACAGGAGTGGAAGGGTTATTTGCAGTCTGTTTAAATACCGATCCTTACACGTATCTAGGAACTAGAGGAATTTCTCTAGCTCCACATGCAAATTTAGATACTCCATTAGCCATGGCAACATTCAAAAATCTGACTTTGAAAAGATTACTTCCAGTTGTCTTGGGGTCTCTGGGAATAGGAAAATCTACAACCTCATCAAGTCGTGTTGTAGATTTGCGAAGTGATTTGATCGAAGCACAAGCAGTCGCTTACAAATCGGTCCCTCTACAAGTAGACGGTGATTTTCTCGGAAATTTCGAAGAGTTTTCATTTCGTTATAAAGCATCATGTTTGGACGTGGTAATGCCAAAAAAACCAACAGACTTTTAAAATTCTTGATTTAAAACTTCTACTGCTAGACCTGGGAGATTGGTGATGATCCCATCGACTCCCCACTCGCTTAACTGCAGAATTCTGCTTTCATCATCGACAGTCCAAACATTTACATTTAATCCACGAAAATGTGCTTGTTCTATCAAAGACTCATCTACTAAATCATCCCAAGGGTTAATTGATGCATGGTTATGAGCTTTGACACGATCTAATATTTGAATGCCATCGCTTCTTTCGGCTACAAGCCATCCGGTAGCAATTAACGGATCCGTTTCTTTAATTCGATTAATAGCATTCATATCAAAAGACGAAACCAATACTTTGTCAACCGGCCTATAAGCCCTTACCAGTCCTACCACTGCCTCACAAACAAGATCAACTTCATCAAAGTCAGGTTCACCAGGAAGGTGCTTTATTTCTATGTTTACGCCCATGCTTTCTGACGCCTCAAAAGCTTCAGCTAAACTTGGAACCCCTTCTGGAAGACAATCAGAATCTAAATCCCTAATTAAACTTCCATCTGCAAGATGAGCATCATGATGAACTACTAAAACCCCGTCTTTTGATCGACGTACATCCAGTTCTATCCAATCAGCACCTTGATCAAAGGCACCCGAAAAAGCATCTAAAGAATTTTCAGGAAAATCAGCTGAAGCTCCTCGATGCGCAATTACCAAAGGACGTTTCTGAAAGTTCACAAATTTACTCTGCCTTATAAATCAATTTTTTCAAAAAGTTTGTCAGAAGGTAAATAAATTTGAAATCCCACACCTTTACCTGTTCCATTTGAAACGACATTAAGAGATCCTTCTAATTCCTGTTGGATAAATGTTTTCACTATCGTAAGACCAAGTCCAACATTCTTTTCGATATCAAAACCTTCGGGGAGTCCAACCCCATTATCAGAAACTTCTATCATTACAGCCTCTTCGTTCTTGCTTAATACAACATCGACCTTGCCATCTTCAAATTCCCCCATGACTGATTTAAATCCATGATCTAAAGCATTTTGCAGCAGTTCAGTCACCACAACTGCCAGAGTAGTCGTAACCTCTGAAGGTAATAAACCGGTGTCTCCACTTACTTCTATGGAAATAGGTTTAACCGGTGAACTTAAACCTTCTTTTACCAACTCTACGAGGGGTCGCATTACCTCTCCAAAAGTAACCTCTCCTTCTTGACTGACTGCAAGAGTTTCATGCACGACCGCTATTGCCCCTATCCGACGCACCGATTCATTTAATGCCATTTGAGCTTCATCAGAGTCCAGGCGTCGACCTTGAATTCTGAGTAAGGAAGAAATGGTTTGAAGATTATTCTTTACCCGGTGGTGTATTTCACGGATCGTTGCATCCTTTGAAATTAATTGTCTGTCACGACGACGCAATTCCGTTATATCTCTAACCAATACTGCAGCTCCCGTAGCTTTACCTGAATGCAAAAGTGGAAAACAATGACTTACAACAAAAGTTTTATCCTCTCGTTCCAACTCATCAATAACAGAACTCTTAAGAGAAAAAACTTCATTAAGAATTTTTGAACTTAATCCAGTTTCTTCAAATCGTGATCCAACTACTGGTCGATGCCAACCAAGTCGATGCAACAAAGAAACCGCATTTGGGGAAGCAAACTCTATTTGACCATCGATATTTACTAGAAGCAGTCCATCTCCGAGTCTTGGCATTCGATGCTGGAAACGTGATTCCTCGCCGTATGGAAATTCTCCTCGTTCACACATCGCTGCAAACCTGTCAAAAATACTTAAATAAGTTCTTTCCATTTCCGACCTGGGGGGTTCTCCGATGAAAGCTTTTTCACTAGCTAAAATTGCTATCGTCTCACCTTTCCACATAACTGGTATCGCCATAACACTAATTTCACGATCGCCACCCGCTGGAACTTTTCCATTTGATATTTGAGCATTTACGAAAGCTTTAGACACCAAAGGTCGACTTTGTGCTTCAAACTTTTGGCCAACTAAATCAGCCCTATACAAAGTCGTTGAAGTCGTGGGGCGTACGTGTGCCAGTAGAACAAAAGAATCTACTGGCGACTCCTTGGTTGGCAAATATAAAAGTAAATCAGAAAAAGAAAGATCTGCTAGTAAGCCCCAAGATCTTGTTAAATCCTGTAAATAAGAAATTAAGTTATCTTCAAGATTGCTGTTCTCCTTAGCTAATTCTTCTAAAGATGCCATCTCAAACGGTCTTTCACATTGATTTCCAATTACTCACGAAGATTCAACTAAAGCCGACAGGGCGGCCTGAGTCTTGAACACCAATCTCTACATAACCTATTTTGTTACCCGGAATTCCGACTTCGCGACCATTAATATCAGTCAACCAAACAACACTCGTCTCTTTTTTCAATGCTTCTTCTAGATTTGATTTAAAACCACTCAAGTCGAAATCATCCGCCATTTCAAGGTTTATTTCCTTCTGCATATGTGCAATACCAATACGTAAATCCACTTATTATCCCCTGACTATTAGTTAATTTTAAGTTCTCGATGACGTCGCTTAGAAGGTTTTAAATCCTCTTCGACAACTCTTGCTATCTCGGCAAAAATAGACCCAATTTCAGTAGAAGAATCTACTGCTACCGGGTTTCCATTATCCGAACCTGCTCTTAACGTTGGCACTAAAGGTATCTGCCCAACCAAGGGAACACCTAACTTCTCTGCAAGAGCACTTCCACCACCCTCACCAAACAGTTCGTAACGTTTACCGTCATCACCGATAAACCAGGACATATTCTCTATAACCCCTTTTACCTCTATTTCGACCTTCTCAGCCATGAAAGCCGCCCTCTGTGCAACTGATTGCGCAGCTATTTGTGGAGTT
>Ga0206679_10000097_pt1 | contig 63127 bp, 48 predicted proteins | sample M110012015metaG_FD_155464 | JGI IMG/M metagenome (GOLD analysis project Ga0206679, IMG submission 155464) | Ammonia-oxidizing marine archaeal communities from Monterey Bay, California, United States - M1 100m 12015 | ecosystem: Environmental > Aquatic > Marine > Intertidal zone | place: USA...
TATTTCAATAAAGGCTTCCTCATCATCAATAATTTTCTCTTTTTTTAGCTGGGATGCCAATTCTTTCAAGCTTATCTTTTCTTTGATAAAAAAGGGTTTTTCTGTTTTGTTTATTGTTACTACTTGGCTTGCAAAATATAGATTGATCTTTGGTATTAATAGAACTAAACTCACTATTATCACAATCAATATACCTACAATTATTTTAACTCTTCTATTTGTCATTACTATTAAAATTCAATTTTAAAAACATTCATCTTCATATCAGAAACAGCTGAATCAACCATTTTATAACCCGAGTTTTTGAAAAGAGTATTACTAGCCATATTGTCCATTTCAACAAATGCAGTCAAATAATGTATTCCCAACACCCTATCCGCGTATTCATGTATAAGTTTCAGTGCTGCACTAGCAAAACCTTTTTGCCTATTTACTTTTTCTATTATCGCAATTCCTACCTCTGCTTTTTCCTGATCAAAATCAATATTGTATAAATCAACCATTCCCACAGGGATATTTGAAAGCTGTTTACAAATTAAAAAACGAACTTGACCTGAATCGAAGACACTTCGTTGCTCTTTAATAATTGATTCAATTAAATCAATTGTTAAAGGTTCATCTCTCGCCGTGTAGCTTAATATTTCGTCATCCCTTTCCCAATCGTAAATTAACGCGGCATCTCTGAATTCAACCAATCTTAATAAAACAAGATTACAACTAAGCATGCAAAAGATTCAAGCGTTTTTCAATATCCTCTGTCCCATACTTCAAAATGCCAAGCTCACTTTTTGTTACATTAAAATGGGAATACCCGTTCAATAAATTTTGATCACTTAAAAAAAGTAAAAGCTCTGATAGTTTCAAGATACTATCCGGTACATTTAACACCTCTTTAATAGGGGCTAAGCATGATTTTTTTAATGAATATGCTGTATCAAATTGAGCGTAAACAGTACGGATATCATAATTAACAAATCTATACTTTAAATTTAACTTAACACACTTAATACCCTTATTTTCAACAATTTGAATAACATTTTTTACAGGCAACTCGTCTTTTCCATTACTTTTAAGACTGAAAAACAAACCACCTTGAGAAATACCCACATGAGGAGGAATCTTATCTACATGGAAAATCCATAACCAAACACTATCATTATCATTATCATTAAAATTCGGTATGAATTTCAAATGATCAAACGTGAAATCATATTTCAATTTGTCCATTAAAAATTTGTTTTGCAGGGCCAATTAAAAACACATTTGTAAAATCACCATCAGCAGATTTATCAAAAGAAACCTTTAAGTCTCCCCCTCTTGTTTTTACTTCGACTACATTACCTTCAAAATCCTTTTGATTAGCATGAATTAATGCACAAGCAGTAGCTCCTGTACCACAGGATAATGTTTCTCCCTCTACTCCTCTTTCATAGGTTCTCATTTCTATAGCATTCAAACCCTGCTTAATCATTAAGTTCACATTTACACCATTTTTTCTATATGCTTCAGAAAATCGTATTTCCCGACCGATTTCCAAAATAGATTCCATATCCACTTTATTATTTACATAGCTTGCAAAATGTGGAGATCCCGTGTTTAAAAAATAGGAGTCCTTCATTTTCTTCGATTGTTGTGATGAATCTATGCGCTCGATTTTACCTATGCTACTCATCTCTATTTTAACTTCATCCTGACATACAAACGCTTTATGAGCACCGTCTATAGCTTCAAAAACACAAGGGTTCTCAGTAATCATATTCGATGTAAGTGCAAAATGTACCGCACATCTAGCTCCATTACCACAAAAGCTTTGAGAACCATCCGGATTGTAAAAATCCATCTTAAAATGATGCCGACTTGATTCTTTTATGAGTATTAAACCATCTGATCCTACACCAAATTTTCGGCTACAAATGTGCTGAATCTTACTGATATCCAAGTCTAACATTTTACCCTGAAACGAATTGATAACCACAAAATCATTACCAGTTCCTTGATACTTATAGAAAGAAATAACCATAGTTCACAAATGTATTGATTATTGAATTCATTTTTACCAAATTGGGCTTAACAATCTTTAACATGCCTCATGTACCAAAATATTAATCTTAGGTGTTAAACTTGTGTAATTAATAATTTATATCATGAAGAACTCAATCTTGCTCAAAACACTTTTTATTGGAATCATTGGCGGAACTTTGCCGCTAGCCATATTTATTGCCAATCAAGAAACAACTATCGAAAAAACAAAAGAGAATAATTATAATTCAAATTATTTAATCGATGGTAATCATAGAATACCAACTTACAATGCAAACTTTACCGGTACGAATTCGATTGATTTTAGAGAAGCTTCAAAAAATTCAATAAACTCAGTAGTGCACGTTACAACAAAAGTTGTTCATACCTCTTTTCAAAGAGATATATTTCAAGAATTCTTCTACGGACCAGGAGCAGGTGGTCGAGAGTTTAAACAATTTGGTTCAGGTGCAGGTTCAGGGGTATTTATTTCTTCTAAAGGTTACATCGTTACAAACAATCATGTCATTGACAATGCCAGTGAAATTCAGGTAATTCTTAACGATAATTCAAAATATGATGCCAAAGTAATTGGAACCGACCCATCAACAGATCTAGCAGTTATAAAAATTGAAGGAGAAAATTTCCCTTCAATACCCATAGGCAATAGTGATGATTTAGAAATTGGTGAGTGGGTTCTTGCCGTAGGTAATCCATTTAACTTGACTTCAACTGTCACCGCCGGAATTGTTTCTGCAAAGGCCAGAAATATTAATCTTTTAAATGGAAATGCTGATAAAAATATTTTCCCTATTGAGTCCTTTATACAAACAGACGCTGCTGTAAATCCAGGTAACAGCGGTGGCGCTCTTGTCAATTCAAGAGGAGAACTTGTAGGCATCAATACCGCCATTGCTTCACAAACGGGAAGTTACTCAGGATATTCTTTTGCCATCCCTGTTAATCTTGTACAAAAAGTAATGAGGGATATCATTGACTATGGTGTAGTACAAAGAGGTTACTTAGGAGTTCAAATTGCAGACATTACTCAAGAAATTCAAACGGAAAGAAATCTTTCAAATCTAAAAGGCGTTTATGTTGCTGGTGTTGTTGAGGATGGTAGCGCAGAAAAAGCAGGGATTAAAGAGGGAGATGTGATTCTTCGCATTGGCACTAAGGATGTAAATTCCTCGGCTGCACTACAAGAAGAAATTGGAAAAATGAGACCTGGCGACAAGGTGGCTGTTACCATTAGAAATGGCAAAGGAACCGAAGAGACCAAAGAGATTGTTTTAAGAAACAAAGAAGGACAGACCAATTTAATCGCAAAAGAGGAAATTAAAAAGAATTATGCCTTAGGGGCCACATTTGAAACACTTACAGAGAAAGAAAAAAAATCATTAAACATTGATTATGGAGTAAAGATTAAAAACATAAATGCAGGAAAATTAAAATCTCTTGGTCTAAATGAAGGAGTAATTATTACAAAAATAAATAATGAGCCAGTAAAAACCATTGAACAACTGACGTCAAAACTCAATGATTCAAATAGAGGAATACTACTTGAAATTATGAGTTCAAGTGGCAGAAAAGATTATGTTGGATTTGGATTGTAAAAATGAATTATAAAGGCACGATTTTTGAGCGTAGAAAAAGTGTTGTTTTATTGATAAAAAACACCTTTAAAATTTTTCTATTCCCTTTTTTTGATGTTACTTTGCCCTTCCATTTGGAACGCGAATTACTCATTTTAATCAACGATAAAACCATATGAGACAGTTAAAAATAACTAAATCTATAACCAATCGTGAAAGTCAATCCTTAGACAAATATTTGCAAGATATAGGTAGGGAAGATTTAATCACCGCTGAACAAGAAGTAGAATTAGCCAGAAAGATCAAAGCAGGAGATCAACTGGCACTAGAAAAACTAACCAGAGCAAATTTAAGATTTGTCGTATCTGTAGCTAAACAATATCAAAATCAAGGACTCACTTTACCTGACTTAATTAACGAGGGTAACCTTGGACTAATTAAAGCAGCCCAAAAATTTGATGAGACCAGAGGGTTTAAATTTATTTCTTATGCCGTGTGGTGGATTCGACAATCTATTCTTCAAGCATTAGCTGAGCAGGCAAGGATTGTTCGACTTCCATTAAATCAGGTTGGTTCTTTAAATAAAATTAATAAAGCATTTTCAAAATTAGAGCAAGAATATGAAAGACCTCCATCTGCAGAGGAGCTTGCAGAGGCTCTAGAGGTTCCTGAAGATAAAATCAAAGAAAGTTTGAATGTCTCAGGAAGACACGTCTCTATGGATGCACCTTTAACCACGAATGAAGATGGTGGTACATTGATGGATGTAATGGCAAATAATGATGCCCCAAAAACAGATCAGACCTTAATGGCTGAATCACTTCAAAAAGAAATTGAAAGATCACTGAGCACACTTACTGATAAAGAGAGAGAAATCATTCGCTTATTTTTTGGAATAGGAATGAATCATGGATTAACACTTGAAGAAATAGGTTCTAAATTCAATCTTACACGTGAGCGTGTACGACAGATCAAAGAGAAAGCCATTAGACGACTTCGTCACACTTCTAGAAACAAACTTTTAAAATCCTATCTCGGATAAATTAATATCATAATATAAGCTGCCTTATTGGCGGCTTTTTTTTATTAGCAATCAACAAAAAAATCAAAATGGAAATGGAATTAGGCTATGAAAAAGGCTTACAACTTCAATTAGAAAAAGAAAGAGCTGCAGTAAGATTACAAAGCAAAGTTGGAGAACTTCTTTATGAAAAAGGTATAGAGTTGGTGCTCTTTAGAAATCATCTTATAGACACTACGATATCCGAAATAATCAACCTTCATGAATACTCTAAAAAAGTGGTGAACGAACCCATTGATGTATTTACGACTTCTGAATTAGCGAGCTGTTTATTAGAACTTGAATTGGTTCCGGCCAAAATGGATATTGGAAAATTAGCTAATGAATGGGTTCAAGAAAAGTCCAGTTTTAATTCGCAAAAAGATTTTCTACTCAAAAAACTTTCAGGCTTAAAGGCGGAACACGGCAATGTTGAACCAAGAGACGTAGTTTTATATGGTTTTGGTAGAATTGGTCGACTTGCAGCGAGAGAACTCATCAAACAAGCTGGAAAAGGTCAGCAGCTTAGGCTTAGAGCTATTGTCACTAGAGGGAACTCTGATGCAGACATCGTTAAAAGAGCTTCATTACTCAGAAACGACTCTGTTCATGGTGCATTTAAAGGATCTGTAATTGCCGATCCAGAAAACAACTCTATTGTAATTAATGGACAACAAGTACATATGATCGGAGCTTCTAACCCTGAAGATATTGATTACACCGCACACGGTATTAACAATGCACTTATTATTGACAATACCGGAGCTTTCACGAATAGAGAGGCTCTATCTAGACATCTCCAATCAAAAGGAGTCTCAAAGGTCTTATTAACCGCTCCAGGAAAAGAAATACCCAATATCGTCTATGGAATTAATCAACATGAGTTTGATATAGAAAATGAAAATATTTTTTCTGCTGCATCATGTACTACAAATGCAATTTCTCCGGTACTTAAAGTAGTAAACGATAAATATGGAATAATCAAAGGACATATTGAAACGGTACATGCCTATACAAATGATCAAAATCTATTGGACAACATGCATAAGAAACCAAGAAGAGGACGTTCAGCAGCCATTAATATGGTCATTACATCTACGGGAGCTGGTAAGGCTGTAACAAAGGTGATTCCTGACCTTAAAGATAAGCTTACCGCAAATGCTGTTAGGGTTCCAACTCCTAACGGATCTTTGGCGATTTTGAATTTAGAGCTCAATAAATCCGTGAGCGTTGATGATATCAACGATACTGTTCAGCATGAAGCACTTGACGGAGATTTAGTGAATCAAATCTATTTTTCTATTGATTCAGAGTTGGTTTCAAATGACATTATAGGAAATACTTGCTGTGCAGTATATGATTCTAAAGCTACGCTTGCATCAAATGATGGTAAAAGCGTGGTTCTATATACATGGTATGATAATGAGTATGGTTATACCAAACAAGTTATTAGGCTTGCCAAGTATATCACCAAAGTCAGACGTGCCATATACTATTAGTCAGTACCTGGCACCTCAGTTGAAAGGTATAAGTTTATCAATGAAATAATGAGAGCTATGATCGCAATGAATAATGCGGTGGAGCTCCGTTTGCTGTGTCTTTCGCCCATAACTCTTTAATATACGCAAATTTTGCTTAGGAAGTTTCGATGTAAACAAAAAAACCTTTGCGAAAAATGAGTAAAAATGATTATTTATAACTTATGTAAGCATGGGTATACTCTGAGCGAGAAAATATATTTTCTTTTTTTTTACAAAAAGACATCTAGGTTTTTAAATTGATTTAACTTTGTATCGCACAATTAAATCGAGAACATATGTCAGCTGATATATTTGCAAAAATTCAAGAGAATCGAGGCCCTTTAGGTATACACGCCAAAAAGTCTCACGGTTATTTTACATTTCCAAAACTGGAGGGAGAGATTAGTCCTCATATGGAATTTAGAGGTCGTAAAATGCTAAACTGGTCATTGAATAATTATCTAGGACTTGCGAATGATCCAGAGGTAAGAAAGTTTGATGCTGAAGCAGCTCAAGAATATGGATTTTCACATCCTATGGGTGCGAGAATGATGAGCGGAAATACAGATTTTCATGAGAAACTCGAGGCTGAACTTTCAGAATTTGTTGAAAAAGAAGATACGATTCTATGTAATTTTGGTTATCAAGCCGTTCTTTCTTGTATTGATGCATTAGTCGATAGAAAGGATGTTATTGTTTATGATGCGGAATCTCACGCTTGTATTCTTGATGGTGTAAGACTGCATATGGGAAAGCGTTATGTATTTAAGCATAATGATCTTGAAGATTGCGAGAAACAACTGATTCGTGCAGAAAAATTAGCTGAAGAGACTGGCGGAGCCATTTTGTTAATTACGGAAGGTGTTTTCGGAATGAGAGGAGATCAAGGGAAACTAAAAGAAATAGTTGCATTAAAGGAGAAATATAATTTTAGATTATTCGTAGATGATGCACACGGAATAGGAACACTTGGAAACAAAGGTGGTGGTACTGGACAAGAGCAACATTGTCAAGACGGAATTGATATCTATTTTGGAACTTTCGCTAAGTCTTTTGCCCTTATCGGTGGATTTATTTCAAGTGACGCACAGGTAATCGAATTTCTTCGTTATAACATGCGATCTCAAATTTTCGCAAAATCATTACCAATGACCTTGGTTAAAGGTGCCCTAAAAAGACTTGAAATAATGAGAAGGGATACTTCTCACAAGGATAAATTATGGGAAATTACTAATGCATTAAAAACGGGCTTAGTAGAAAATGGATTTGAAATTGGTCCTTCTGACTCCTGTGTAACGCCTGTTTATTTAAATGGTTCTATACCTGAGGCTACCAATTTGATTTACGATTTAAGAGAAAACTTTAATATATTTTGTTCAATGGTGGTATATCCAGTTGTTCCTAAAGGAATGATTATTTTAAGATTGATACCAACTGCATCTCATAGCTTAGAGGATGTCAAATATACCATTGAGTGTTTTTCAAAAATAGTAGGAAAACTTAAGGCAGGAGACTATATGTCTGATGAAATTGCACCCATTGAAAAAGAGTAATTTTTAGACATTTTTATCATTTTCTCCACTCGTTCTCTATCGAATTTAAGACGCTCAGCTTCAAAATTTGAGCTGCTTCTGTCAAATATTTTTTTACAACCCGAAAAATGAATCCATTCAGGCTGTACATTCTTTATAAAAAAATCAATATTATTATCATTTAGACCTCCACCAGGTAAAATTTCAATTTTTCCCTGAGCATACTCAAACATAGATTTTAGTGTAGACATTCCCTTGATCACATGAGTTTCACATCCCGAGCTAAGTATTCTATTAACACCCGACTCTACCAGTACATCAATGGAAGCTTTCCAATCCGGAGTGTCATCAAATGCTTTATGAAATGTAAGGTCAATGTTTGGAAACTCCTTTCGAATAGATAATATAAATTCATTATTAACTCTGTGGTCTGGAAGTAATGCTCCTATAACAACTCCATCAACGCCCATCTCATTAAAGTAAGTAACCTCATTGCGTATAAGCTCTAGCTCTGATTCAGAATACACAAATCCACCAATACGTGGACGAATCAACACATGAGTTTTTAATCCGAGATTCAACGAGGTTTCAACAAGTGATGAAGAAGGGGTTACACCGCCAGATTCTAAATTCTGACATACCTCTACCCTATCAATGTTGAATTCTTTAGCAAGCTTAATCGCTTCTAAAGTAGAAACACATAATTCAATGCATAACATTTGAGACAATAAATAAGAGTTAACACAATCTAATTACTCAAAGATAAGACAAAATTTGGGCATTCAAAATAGCATATAAAACATTCAATTTTAATTATATTTGTGCTCCAGCATCAAAATATGTCAGATAAGATTAGCAAAAGCAAAGAATCCCTTGATTTTACTTCATTTAAAAATAAAGTTCTTAATGACTTTAAATTAGCTTGCGAATCAAGAGAAGCATCTCTTCTCGGAAGAAAAGAAGTATTAACAGGGAAAGCCAAATTCGGAATTTTTGGTGATGGTAAAGAGCTTGCACAAATAGCTCTTTCAAAGCAATTTCAAGACGGTGATTTCCGTTCTGGGTATTATAGAGATCAGACCATAATGCTCGCCATAGAAGAGCTTACTTTAGAACAATATTTTTCTGGTTTGTACGCTCATACTGATGTAGATATTGAGCCGCAATCAGCTGGCCGACAAATGGGAGGGCATTATGCCACACGAAATTTAGATGAAAAAGGACATTGGAAAAATCTAATGAACCAAAAAAATAGCAGTGCTGACATTTCACCGACTGCAGGTCAAATGCCTCGTCTTGTAGGTTTAGCTCAAGCTTCAAAGGTATATAGATCGAATAAAAACCTACAAAGCGTCGAAGGCAGTAAGAAATTTACAAATAACGGCAATGAAGTGGCATTTGGAACCATTGGTGATGCTTCAACCTCAGAAGGCCCATTTTGGGAATCTATAAATGCAGCAGGTGTGATGCAGATTCCGCTCGTCATGTCAATATGGGATGATGGTTATGGGATTTCCGTTCCTAGAAAATATCAAACCACAAAAGGTTCGATTTCAGATGCTCTTTCCGGTATGCAACGTACAGAATCCAAGGCTGGATATGAAATATTCGTGACACGCGGCTGGGACTACCCTCACCTTTGCGAAACATATGAAAAAGCTGTAAAACTGGCAAGAGAAGAACATGTACCTGTATTAATTCACGTCAAAGAGGTCAACCAACCTCAGGGTCACTCCACTTCAGGTTCTCATGAAAGATATAAAAGCACTGAGAGGCTCCAATGGGAGAAAGACTTTGATTGCATAGAAAAATTTAAGGCATGGATTCTTAATTTTGATGCCCAAGGAAATCTTATTGGTACCGAAGAAGAGTTAAATCAAATTCAAGCACAAGCCAAAACAACCGTTAGAGAAGCAAAAAACAAATCCTGGAAACAGTATACAAGTGATATTAATTTAGATTTAAAAGAAGCTTGTGCTCTTTTAAATGAGCTTGCCGAGGTAAGTCAACAAAAGGTGTTCATTATTAAAGAACGCGAAACACTAGAGAAAGCCTACGAACCGATCCGAAAAGACATATTGACTATAGTCAGAAAGGTCCTAAGAATGGTAAGTAAAGAAAATAGTGAACCAAAGAAAAAACTTTCACACTGGATCAAATCGAAGCTAGAAAATGCAAACGACCGATACAGCTCTCATTTATACTCACAATCTTCGTCTAGTATTTCGAACACAAAATATCTTCCCATAGCTTATGATGAGGATGCCAAATTGGAGGACGGTAGAATCATCTTGAGAGAAAACTTCAAAAAACAGCTTGAAAAAATTCCTGAGCTTCTAATCTTTGGTGAAGATGCCGGTAAAATTGGTGGAGTAAATCAGTCATTAGAGGGTTTACAAGAACAATTTGGTGAAGAACGGGTATTTGATACTGGTATTCGTGAGTGTACTATTATTGGTCAAGGTATTGGTATGGCCATGAGAGGCTTAAAGCCAATCGCTGAAATTCAATACCTAGATTATTTGTTGTATGCCATTCAGGTTATGTCAGATGATCTGTCGACACTTCAATACAGAACAAAAGGAGGTCAAAAGGCTCCTTTAATCATAAGTACTAGAGGTCATCGTCTTGAAGGGATTTGGCACAGTGGTTCACCAATGGGTATGATTGTAAATGCGCTTAGAGGAATGAATATCTGCGTACCTCGAAACATGACGAAAGCCGCAGGTTTCTACAATTTACTTCTTGAATCAGATGAACCTGCTTTAGTTGTAGAGCCTTTAAATGGTTATCGAACAAAAGAAAAATTCCCAAATAATATCGGCATATTTAACGAACCATTAGGGATACCTGAAATTGTAAAAGAAGGAAAAGATATCACTTTGGTCTCTTATGGGTCCACCTTTAACTTGTGTGAACTCGCAGAAAAATCACTACAACAATTAGGTATCTCTGTTGAGCTTATCGATGTACAAACTCTAATCCCTTTTGACATTAATCACATTATTTCGAAATCTATAGAAAAGACAAATCGACTTATTATTGTAGATGAAGATGTTAGTAGTGGAGCTACTGGCTATATACTAGATAAGATTTTAGTTGAGCAGAACGCATTCTTTCATATGGATTCAGCTCCCGTTACATTAAGTGCTAAAGATCACAGACCTGCATACGGTACAGATGGTGACTATTTCTCAAAACCAAACATCGACGACATCATAGAAAAGATTTATGAAATCATGCATGAAACAGATCCTTCTTCTTTCCCGACACTTTATTGATTTTAGTCTATTTCAATATCGTAAGGCAATCTCATTTGTATACCTTTCAGGTATTCAGCTTTCAAAACAGTCTGACTAATCTTATTTAAATAGCGTTGAGTTCTGATTCCACTGCTTTTCGCACTTGTACTTTCCTCTTCGTCAAGCATTTCAATGAAACTTTCAAGCTTATTCTCTTTCACTTTTGGAAAATAAAGCAACATATCATTTTTGACACCCACTTTTTTACGAGCAAATGCTATGGCAGCATTTAATCCTCCCAGTTCATCAATCAATCCATTATCCAAGGCATCCTGTCCAGTCCAAACTCTTCCTCGAGCTATTTTATGAACCTGCGCTACCTCCAATTCTCTGCCCACAGCGACCCTACTCAAAAACAATTGATATATTTCATCTACCTCTTCCTGTGTGATTTCTAATTCTTCTTCTGTGAGCTTTTTATTTAATGAAAATACTGAATGAGAATGCGTAGATGCGTAGTCAAATTCTATTCCCAATTTATTTTCAAACATCTTTCCAGTATAAGGAATTACACCAAAAACACCTATTGACCCAGTAATAGTTGAAGGACTTGCAAAAATTCTAGAAGCTGCCGTTGATACATAATATCCACCGGAAGCCGCCAAATCACCCATTGATACAATTACAGGCTTCTTTTTGTTTGTTAATGAAACCTCTCTCCAGATCTCCTCGCTTGCCAAAGCACTACCTCCTGGACTATTTACCCGAAACACAACTGCCTTAATGTTTTTATTATTTCGAACCTTAGAAAAATATTCACATACTTCATTGCTCGACATTCCTGTTCCATCAACTGAAATATCTCCCTCTGCTACAATAACTGCAATCTCCGGCTCTGAGACATCAACCAATTCCTGATTTTCGATAAAAATCTTCTTACAATATTTATCAAAATCAAAGAATACGAGGTCATCCACAGATGTTACTTTTGTTTTTTTCATAAGTATCTGCTCAACTTCGTCCCTATATTTAGTTCCATCAATGAGACCAAAAGATACGGCATCTTTAGCATCTCGAATGCTCAATGATTCTGCGTATTTAGATAAGGTATCTGATGCTATATTTCTAGAACTCGACACATCTGAAAGGTATACCGACCAAATTGAATTCAAATAACGCTCAACTTGCACCCTACTTGAATCACTCATGCTTTTCCTAAAAAAAGGTTCTACAGCACTTTTAAAATCATTATCAGATCCACGAATCACTTCCAACTCAACATCAAGTTTATCCAATAGTCCTTTTAAGAACATAACTTCTCCCCCTAAACCTTTCCACTCAAAGACAGAATTAGGAAATGCATAAGTTTCATTTGCTACGGACGAAATATAATATGCTTTTTGACTAACATACTCTCCAGAATTATATGCCAATACAAATTTTCCACTTTTCTTAAATTTCGAAATCCCTGACCTTAGCTCTTCAGCTGTTGCCATTCCGCAATCTATGTCTCCCATATCAATAAAAAGACCTCTTACATTTTTATCTTTAGCCGCTTGATCTAAGCCAAAAAGTATATCCGACAATCCTATTTGAGAATTAAAACTAAAAGTCATAGGATCGAGTTCAGTATTCGACACTTCCTTGATTGGACCATCAATTTTAAGATGTAGAATCGTGTTAGGTTCAAGTTCTAGAGGTTCCTCTGAAAACAAAGACAAGATTCCAAGTATGCTCAAAATAAAAATAATTGAAAAAACAAGGCCACTAAGCCCAATAGATAAAAATATAGGCCAAAATAATTTTTTAAACCATGAAACTTCTTTGTTTTGTTTTTCTGTCGTCATGTTTGTTATATGTTAGAATTTATCACAATAAACTTGATAGGCTCAACCCTTTGTCAAAGAGATTAAAATTGAGTGTAAACTTGATTTCTCGTCCATAGGAATCATATAGGTTCCCCATGTTTTTACTTCTAATCAAAGGGAAATACACCCCAAATACATCTCCAAATTCAAGAGAAAGTCCTGCATTGTACATAAATTCCAATTTGAAATCATCCCACAAATATTCATCATAAAATAATCCATGGTTTGAAAACAGCTTTATGAAATTTGGTAGATATGGAATTTGAGCATTTACATTAAATGAGCTTAACCAATATTGAGTAGTGCCCACATCTGTTGTACTCGAAAACCCTCCTTGATTATTACTCCTTTGTTGCGCCCAAAATGCTCCTCCAGCTGCATTTCTTTCAAAATTATATTGTTCTAAAAATAAATCCTGATAACCTCTCGTACCACTCATAGCCAACTGTAAATGATCATTATAATAAAAGGGGGATTCAAATATAAAATTTCTTCCAGCATAAAATCGCGCAGAAATTGATTTACCCATTTTTCGTAAATACCTATATGAAAAATCAGCTTCAAGTTCACCCCTGAATATACGTTCTATACCTGGAACATCTTGGTAATAGGTCAACGAACCTTGAATATTCCATTTAAAATCAGGCCCTCCACCACTAACGGTATATGCTGATTTTATTCCGAAATTAGATTTTGAATTTTGATCATAAACATCATCTCTCCAAATCCCCTTAATAAACAATTGCTGATTTAAAGAGGTAGTTTTGTTGCTACTTCCCAAATCAAATCTTACATAAGGAGAAATCCCAACGTAATAGGAATTACCATAACTAGAATTGGCAAAAGACTTTACAGATGCTCCAATCTTAATCATTTTTGCATTTTTTCTAGGCAATATGGTATATGAAAGCTCAGAAATTCCTGAAATTCGATTTGCCCCAAAGCTGTAATGTGGTGCAAATAGATACTGAAAACCATTGGGAGGTATTCCAAAATTATGGAAGGCCACACCCAGCATTAATTTGTCATAAGCATTACCAGCCACACTCGGAGTCCAGAACACATTGGAATGTTCTCTTTCGTTGTCACCCAATAAAAACTCAAACTTAATGGGCTCAAATTTATGAAACAATCCTTTCGATTTCCAAGAATTATTTTGACGATTGATTTCTGGAATATCCTTTCCCTCATCGATAATAACCTTGGAAATTAAATTGTACTCTGAATCTAAAGTTGTTTCATTTTCACCTGGCTCAATCCATTTGGATTCAATCATTTCACCTTGTAAATCAATTACATTGATTTCAACAGGTCCATCCACTTGTCCTACGTTTTTAATTTTAACACTCGTTATTTTATTATCCTTTGACTTTTTAACTGATTTAATTTTGTAATCTACATGATTTGTAGTTTGTATTAAGTCTTTAAAAAACCAATCAAGATTTTTACTTGTTTCAGTTTCAAATAAAGCTCGCAAATCTTCTGGTTGAGGGTGTTTAAATTTCCAATCATTAAAATACTTGTGCATTACCCGATCGAACTCGTCATCTCCTAAATAGCTCTTAAGATAGTAAAAAACCAATCCCGTTTTTTGATACATTATAATACCATAATTAACTTGAGCAAAATCAGCTGAATGCGTTTCAATTGGCTGATCTAAACCAAAAGAAGATAATGTCCTATAGCTTAAATCTCCCATGTCATGATAATCTAAATCATTCATGTGAAATCTGCCATTGAGAACCATATCAGATAGCCTCGTATTTCCAGGGTATTTAGTTTGTATATATCGAACCTCATTCAATGTATTGATCCCTTCATCCATCCAGCCGTGCACCCTTTCATTTGAGCCAAGAATACCATAAAACCAATTGTGTCCTACTTCGTGAACAATTACAATTTCCAATTCTTCATCTGATGAAGAATTCCCTATTACAGTTACATTGGGATATTCCATTCCTCCCCCCGCACTAATTGTCCCGTCTACCGCAGTTACCTGATTATAGGGGTAATCACCATTCCATTTTGAATAATAAAAAGTACCATCATTTAAATATTCAATAGACTTTGACCATAGCTTTGCATTTTGAGGAACAAACATAGCCCAAGTATCAACAATTCTACCAGTGTGAGGCAATTCAACTTCTCCTTTTAAAACTAAATATCGCTTATCTGCAAACCAAGCAAAATCGTGCACGTTTTTTTGGGTATATCTAAGGGTCTTCATTGTTTCTGCAGAAGCCGGAAAAGGCGTTTTAGGTCCTTTATTTCTTTTTCTACCTGCAATAATATCAGGAAGCTCTTTTTGAGTTTTATTTGCCAATTCTTGTAAACGCTGTATTTCACTTTCAGTTTGAAGATCACCTGTTGCTCCCACTATATAATTAGATGGTAAAGTTATAGAAACGTCAAAAGAGCCATACTCAGAATAAAACTCTCCTTGATTTAAATATGATATTGGGTTCCAGCCATTTTTATCATATACAGCAGGTTTAGGATACCATTGAGTAAGCTGGTAGGATTGCTCTATATGACCTAACCTCGATATTTCACCAGATGGTATTTTAACACGGAATGGTGTATGAATATTTATTTCTCCTCCTGGCAACAAAGGTTTGGGCAATTTCAATACACAAATGTCAGGGGAATCAAAAGGGAAAAGTGGACTTACGGCTTCATTGTCAATTGTAAAATTTAATCTATCAATAAAACCTCTATTCTCGAGTTTGCCAAAATACAATTCATCGTCACGATTCTTATACATTTGCTTTGCCAACGCCGTACTTCTATCTTTATAGGCATTTGGCCATAAATGAATGTATATTTCATTGAGCTTATCTTGAGAATGATTGATGTATTGAAATGAAATCTCCCCCTGTAACATATGCTCGCGATCATTGAGCTCAACATTTATAACATAATTGACTTCCTGCTGCCAATATTTTTGAGATAATGAAATAAATGGAAAAAATATGAGTAATAAAATTATGTTGAGATAAGCTTTCATATACTTAATTAAAATAAAAAAGGGCTGTAAAATTACAGCCCCTAAATTATATAAATAAATGTAGTTTACTTAATGATTTTAACATTCTTAGAGATTCCTATCTCATTTCTAACCTCTATCATGTAGACACCCTTACTCCATTTCTGCGAGGAAATTGTCACTGAATCATTCATTGACCTATTTTCAAGAATTCGACCGTGACAATCACGAATGATTAATTGAAATACCCCTTCTTCTGAAAGAGAAACGGTTACGTAATCACTAACAGGATTAGGATATACTGTAACGGATTTGATGAATTGTTCCTCTACACCTGTAGTGCCTGTTGATTCAAAGCTACCAGTTCCACAAGGAAACAATTGGTATCCTTCATCAAATGGACTAGAAGAATCATATTGCCCACCAACACCAGTAACATTAAACGGTGCCTGAGGTGTAACGCTTCCAGGAATATCCGTATCAGAATCTATCCTTATTGTATAAACATTGGTTCCATCTGTAACATCTATATTATTTGATCCTGTAGGAAACGTAGCTATAGGTGTAACAAAATCCAAGTTTTCAATTGTTATCCACTGAGATTCAGTGGTTTCATCTAATGAAGTAACAACAGTTGGTGTTACTGTCGGCATGTCTGCTGCAATAACAATAATCGTATCAGGAACAATCTCAGTTAAACCATTATATTGCTCTATCTGGCCATTTATAAGAATCTGTTCACCTTCATTTACAACATATCCACTCACATCTGAAAAGCTAAATACATTGATTCCATCATTATTCTCATCAATAATGGTGAAGCTATAGCCTTCATTGCCATCAAAATCTATACAATGAACAACTCCTTCAAGCTGCACTAAATCCCCTAAAGATTCAGCAACACCTTCGTTGTCATTAGATGTTACTGATCCAATGGTTGAAGAAATGTAATCAAGAGTTTCCCCAAATAAGAAAACTGATTGAGAAGTCGCAGAAGCAGAGCTAACAACAATTTCACCTGTTTGATTTAAATTCTGAGCTGAACCATTTAATTGAACATAAATGGCTGTATTCGCAACAGAACCTGGAGATGCTGGACTTACAATAATTGATCCTGTCATTCCCATCCCTGCATGAGGGTCACATTGATAATCATAGCTTCCTGGAGTTTGGAAAACATGTTGAAATGTCCATCCTGCACCAACTGCATTACCAAAACTTTCAGGATTACCAGGAAAGGTGTTTGTTGTACCGTTTACATTGTGATTTCCTCCTGTATTTACAAAAGTAACAGTGTCTCCAACCGAAATATTTAATGAACCGGGAGAAAAACCTGTACTCCCAACTGTTTCAACTAAATAATTCATTGGGGCTGCACCGGAAATCAGCGTTACGGAATTCGTAAAAGGACCTGTAGGATCTGTAGATATTCCATATTCTATAGCAGTTGCAAACGATATATTTACATTATCTATTAAGTAATTACCTGAGACCTCGAAGGACTGAACATCAGATGGTGTACCCACGAAATGTGAAAAACCTGACAAGGTATCTTCTGTAACAAATATTACGGGATCAGGATTTAAAATCTCTCCACTTAAAGCAACAGTATTATTGTCTGCTCCTGTCGAACTTAAAACGATTTCTCCATCAGCAGGAGAAACAGCAACAGAACCATTCAAACGCACATAAACTATCGTTGCAGCCAGTTCTCCAGCCGTTTGAGATAAGACAACACTTGGCCCAAAACCAACTGAGGTGGTTAATGATATCTCATAATCACCAGATACAGTAGCGGTAACATCTGCTGTTAGATTTGATCCTGAAATCTCAGTTGTTTGTTCGTCCGACGGTGATCCAACAAATTGAACAAAACCGGATAATGAATTAGGGTCAGAATTAATTATTGGTAAAGTTCCACCACCACAATTTGCCACATGAGCTCCTAAATTTGTCCATGTATCAATATCCAACACTTCCCACTCCGAATCAGTAGTATTGGTTCCAAACGAACCAAGTGGCGTTGAATTCCCAGTACAAATGGTTTCTTTTCTTAATAAAGTGTGATTTTGAGTTCCGTTGGTTACACCTGCAACGTCCCACGCTGTTCCTGGATCAGCATCCCATGTTCCTATCCAGTCTACATAAATAAAACCGCTTATTTCAGAATCCTGCATGATTTGATCATTATTGGAGTCAACCCATGATCCATCCTGCTTCACTAAACAAAATCCATCGTCTCCATTACTCATAAAACTAAAAGTATGATCTGCCTCTGCCAAAATGAGAGGATCTGAAGATGGATGAGCTATGATATATACATCGCCATCTGCTACAGTAGCTCCGATTGGGAAATTATTCCAATACTCATATTCACCAGGTACGTTTGGCGCATTACTAACATTGGGGAAAGCATATTCAGAAAGATCGACAGTGGCACCAGTACCATTGTATATCTCCATATACTTGTTATTGGATGAACCCTCTGCATATTCAGAAAAGAATAAACCAGAAGTTTGACTAAAGTAGAACAGACTAAGCATCACAAAGCTCAGCGAAACATAAATTTTTTTCATAGTTAATTTAATTTTGGTTACTAAATATACTAAGGAAATCAATACCAAAAGCACTTTTTAATATACAAAAAAAGGCGCCGAAGCGCCTTTCAATTTTATTTAAAAAAATCTATGCTTTAGATTCTTCTTTTCTTTCTGGTTTTGGAAGAAGAACTTTTCTTGAAAGCTTCCACTTTCTAGTTCTTGGATCTTTACCAATCACCTTAAATTTCAGCATCTCACCTTCCTTACACACATCACTCATACGCGCTGTTTTTTCCCAAGCAAATTCAGAAATATGAATTAAACCATCTGTTCCTGGTACGATTTCAACAAAACAACCAAAGTCTTTAACAGATTTCACCTTGCCTTCATATTCTTTTTGATCTTCAACCTGAGGTGGGAATGCTATTAACTTCAATTTTGTCAACGCATTGGCCATGTCATCACCATTATTAGATAGCACCTGAACACGTCCTTCACCATTTTCCAATTCCTCAATTGTAATTGTTGTATTTGTTTCTTTTTGAAGTCCCTGAATGATTTTTCCTCCAGGTCCTATAATTCCACCTATCATTTCATTTGGCACATTAAAGGCTTCAACTCTAGGTGTTTGAGGCTTAAGCTCTGCATTTGGAGCAGGCAATGTTTCTAATATACAATCCAAAATATGAAGACGTCCAGCTTTCGCTTGTTCCAACGCCTGAATTAAAACTTCATAAGGTAAACCATCAACTTTGATATCCATTTGGCAAGCCGTAATACCTTTTGAAGTACCTGTTATTTTGAAATCCATATCACCTAAATGATCTTCATCACCTAATATGTCAGATAATACTGCAAACTTTCCGTTTTCAGCAACCAATCCCATAGCTATACCTGTTACTGGTGCCTTAATCTGTATACCGCCATCCATTAATGCCAATGTACCAGCACAAACAGTAGCCATAGAAGATGATCCATTTGATTCTAAAATCTCAGAAACTAAACGAATCGTATATGGATTTTCATCTGGCAATACTGGTCTTAGCGCTCTTAAAGCCAAATTTCCGTGACCAATCTCTCTTCTTGAAACATTAAATTTCATTCTCGCTTCTCCAGTTGAAAAAGGTGGAAAATTATAATGTAACATAAATGGAGTTGAACCTTTAAATGTAACATCATCTATCATTTGCTCATCCATTTTCCCCCCTAAGGTCAATGTTGTTAATGATTGTGTTTCACCTCGAGTAAATACTGCAGAACCGTGCGCTGTTGGTAAATAATTCACCTCAGACCAAATTGGACGAACTTCATCAAACTTACGACCGTCTAAACGGATGTTATCATCTAACATCGTATCACGAACAGCTTTCTTCATGGCATCTTTAAAGTATACTGAAATATATTTTCCTATTTCTTCTGTTTCTTCCTCAGTCAACGTAGCTATAAATTCTTCTTTTACAGCTCCAAATAATTCAGCTCTTTTTTCTTTAGAAGCCAAACCTTGTTTTGCAACCTCACGACACTTATCATAAGAGAAGTCCATCACTCTTTTTCTTACCTCTTCGTTGTGATCTTCATGAGAATATTCTCTTTTCGGAGAAGAAGATGGAATCTCGGATGCTAAATCCAATTGAAATTGACATTGCTTTTTAATTGCCTCATGAGCAACTTTAATTACATCAACCATTTCTGCCTCAGAAGCCTCTGCTAGCTCACCTTCAACCATTACAATGTTATCAATTGTACCCGCAATGATACAATCAACATCGGAGGCTGCCATTTCTTCCAGAGTAGGATTGATAATGAATTCACCATTTACTCTACCAACTCTTACTTCAGACATCGGACCGTTAAATGGTATATCTGAAACTGCTATACAAGATGAAGCCGCAAAACCTACAAGGGCATCTGGACTATTTACACCATCATATGCAATTAATTGCATCATTAACTGAACTTCCGCATGAAAATCATCCGGAAACAAAGGCCGTAAAGCTCTGTCAACAATTCGCATCACCAATATCTCTCTTTCAGAAGGACGCGCTTCTCTTCTAAAGAATCCCCCAGGGATCCTTCCATCTGCAGCAAATTTCTCACGATAATCGACTGTAAGCGGTAAAAAATCTACGCCTTCTTTAGCGTCCTTATTTGCTACAACTGTAGCTAAAATCATTGTATCTCCCATCCTTAAAACCACTGCTCCATCAGCTTGTTTAGCTAATTTTCCAGTTTCTATGGAGATCGTTTTACCACCTATTTCGATGGTTTTTGTTATTCCTATATTCATATTTATTTATTATCAAATTATTAAAAACAAAAGGGACAGTCGATATAATCGATTGTCCCCTCTTCAATACGTTTAGAAATTAAAATTAACGACGTAATTTCAATTCCTTAATAAGTTCACGATATTTTTCAATATCCTTATTTTTAAGATAGTCCAAAAGGCTTCTTCTCTTACCCACAAGTAATTGAAGAGCTCTTTGGGTTCCAAAATCTTTTCTGTTATTTTTCAAATGCTCAGTTAAATGACCAATTCTATAGGTGAACAAGGCTATTTGACCTTCTGTAGACCCTGTGTTTGTATCAGAACCTCCGTGCTTTTTGAAAATTTTCTTTTTTACTTCTTTATCTAAGTACATGCTAATATTATTGTAAATGATTATTATGTAGTTCCGTTGAACGGATGCAAATTTAGGGATACTTTTTTAATATATCATAATTAAAAGCTGATTTAATATGAAATAATTAAAAGGCTTCACATTATAAATAAACATTTCTTGAATAGAATTAATCACTAAACTCTAATTTACTATTGAATTTTGAGCAAAAAAAAACGACCTCCGAAGGAGGCCATTTTTATTATAGATTTTATTTTAAATCAAATTATACTGACTTTGTTGGAAAATATGGATTTTTAAACCAATTCATAAAAGTTGAAGCCAAGTTAAAGAAGAACGAATAAATCGCTACAGAAATATACAATCTGACAAGAATTAATACAACCCCTGCATAGGCCCAACAAACACCAATAAACCCTTCCCAAGATAATGCATCTCCACTATACTCAGCAAATTGCCATGTCTCCCATTCTCCAAATAAAGACATTGCTACTTGTTCAAAGCCAATCCAATTTGCAAAATCCATAGTTGCAATTAAAGGCAGTTCAAACATCCATCTAATTACTGGTACATCTCCAGCAATTCCCATAGTATCCATAGGTAAATCAGCAACCCAACCAATAGTCAATGAAAAAGCACCAAAAAGAGCACTTAATGCTAGAAGCTGACCAACCAATTTAATATTGGTAACTACCAAGTCTTTGAAGATATACTCAACAATAGAACTAGTGGAACTCTCAAGTTTTGCTCCTGCCGAACGAATTACTTGTGACATTGGAAATGCAGCATAAAGCCAAATTAATGAACTCAAGATCACTCCGACCATACCTTTTCCACTCCCTAATCCATCATTCCAAAAAGGATCAAGTACATTATAAATAGCCCCAACAATAAAAATTGTAGCTGCAATTTTGTAAATTAAACCCGTCCACTTGTTTATGTTACTTTCAGCATTTTCAACAATTGAGTTGAAATTATTACCGGGTAACATGTTTCCTACAGTTTTGGGTATATCCAAAACCTGATTAATGTAATTTTCCATAATAATAAATTTAGTTTGTCTTAAAATAACCATTATTTGCTCTAACAACTCCTTACACACTTAATAGTTATTAACAATTCAAATGTGTAAACAATATGAAACTTCCGTGTTTAATGGCTTTCAGGACGGATTATAATGGGGTGATTTTTTACGTAAAACAAGCCCTTTTGATAAGAATAGTATTAACTTTGTCATGATTTTTGGTGCTCAGGATTAAAAAGGAATCCGATGAAATTTCGGAGCTGTATCTGCAGCTGTAAGAGCTTAAAAAAACGACTGATATACCACTGTGTATTCATGGGAAGGTAGGTCGAAATTAGCTTGAGCCAGAATACTTGCCAATCATCAGAGAGAAGACTTCAGATTAAAGTCGGACTCGAAGTGGCTCCTATTGAATCACCGAATCCCTCTTTTTTCATCTTCTATTTATTAATTTTTATAAATACAGAAAGAATGAAAAAAACTATTTTTTATCTATTTGCTTTAACAGTAAGCTTTACAATCCAAGCCCAAGAGTATGTGAATCAAGTTCTGATACTTAATGAAGGTTATTTTGACTATACCAACAATCAAATTGTTGAATCCGCTTCAATCGGCAGCTACGACCCAGATACCGAAATGTACACAGAAGTACTTGAGTTGGATGGAATGAGGTTTGGTTCTGATTTAATCATAGACAATGATGTCTATTATGTTGCAGCGGACACCAAAATTTTTAAAATCAATTTGAATACTCATGAAATAATTTCAAGTGTAGAATGTCAAGGTGTACGAAATTTAGCCATAATTGGAAGTAAATTATTTGCTACACGTGGAGAATATCTTATTAATTTTGATTCATATCTTCATGTCTATAATACTGATGACATGTCTCTTCAGTTGGCACTAGATAATGTCTCTGGGCCCAAATGGGCTACTCAAAACATAATATCCGTTGGGAACAAAGTATATTTTGTGATAAACAATGCCTATGAATTTGGTAATGAAAAAGGAATTATAGGGATTTATGATTCAGAAACCCTCGTGTACGAAGAAATTGATTTAGGACCGGAAGCCAAGAATCCTGACAACCTCATTAAATCAGGTGAATTCATTTATACTGTGAACAATAAAGATTGGTCAGGCGCCTCAATATCAAAATTGGCCTTAGATTTATCCGATCACGAAACTGTAGGTATAGCTAGCGCATCTACAGGTTGTGGCACTTCTGCTTTACGAGAGGATAAATTGGTTTATCAAATTTCAATGGAAACTTCATTGAACGAGTTTGATCTAGACCTGATGGATAATACAGGTCCTGTGAACGGTAATTTTATGAATTTTTACGAGCTCAAACAAAATCCTGTAAGCTCTGAATTTTTCACGAGTGAGACGGATTACTTTTCGTCCGGAAAGGTTCATATATATGATGTTCAAAACATTGAAACTGGAATGTTTGAAACTGGAATCAATCCAGGAACGATAGTTTTTGACGTACGTTCTGCTGCAGGTATATCCACACTCCAAGTTGAGAACAGGATATATCCAAATCCTGTAAAAACTACTCTTTATGTTTCAGATAATCAAAACGAAAAAATCATAAGAAACATGTTGGGTGAAGAAATTATTAGATTTTCAGGAATGTCTGTTGAAACAAAAGAATTATCAAGCGGAATGTATTTTATAGAAATCAATAACATAGAAACCCCTTTTATAAAAGAGTAATCTCATTAATAACTTTTAAAAGCCCGAATATTCGGGCTTTTTTTATGCCCAAACTTTTGCACCTTCCGAACAATTTTTACAAATATCAATTTGCTCTCTAGAATGTAAAACAGATTTTCTAAAATCACGATACTTTTTAGCATTCCAAATATCTTTGAAAGAGCTTTCTTTAAGAGAACCCAATATATGACTTGCATCCTTATCAAAACAACAAGGAACTACTCCCCCATCCCATGTAAACACCGACCCTGACCACATTCGCCAGCAGTGATTTCCTTGTCTTCCTTTTAATTTATAGGTTCCATCTTTCCGTTTGACATATCGTGAGTATTTCGAATTCTCAGGCATAAGTCGATTTCCATTTTTAAAATCATAAAGCTGTGCTGTTTTTATTCGTACTTCATCAATTCCTATTGAATTCGCTAAATCAAATACTGCAGGTATTTCATGTTCATTTGGCTTAACCGCTAGAAATTGAAAAATGAGATGAGGGGTATTTGATTTCATTCTTTTCTTGGAGGACACCAATAACTTACTCGCTTCAATCACTTTATTAAGTTTGCCATTTACACGATACTGCTCGTACGTTTCCTGTGTAAGGCCATCTATAGAAATAATTAACCGATCCAAACCAGAAGAAATTATTTCATCTGATTTTTTTTGATCGATAAAATGTGCATTTGTCGAAGTCGAGGTGTATATATTAGATCTTTTAGCCTGAGAAATCAATTGTAGAAACTGGGGGTGTAAAAAAGGTTCTCCCTGAAAATAATAATTGATATAGAATACTGAGGACTTTATTTGGGATAGCATATTTTCATGGAGAGTAAGGTCTAGCTTTCCAATTGGTCTTGTAAATTGCTTAAGTCCACTTGGGCACTCTGGACATCCCAAATTACACGCAGTGGTAGGCTCAATGCTTAAAGTATTAGGCATACCCATATGCAATCCGCGTTTGGTGATTTTAGAAATTTGAAAACTAAACCTCAAGAGAATAAAATTCCAAATGCGATATAAATTTAAATATGAAAAAACACGAAAAGAATCCCTGAAATTTATCATAACACGAAAATAATGATTTCAAGGCATAGTATTAATACTTGTGTATTTTTGGAAAGATTTATCTTTATACTAAAATAGCAATATGCAGGTCATACTCAATCATCATCAAATTCATCAAAAAATCACAAGACTGGGACATGAACTTCTTGAAAATTGTTTTGAAGAAAAAGAGGTTTTTATTGGCGGAATACAAGGCAATGGGCTTGATTTGGCAAAAATGTTGGGTGATATTATTTCTCAAAATTCTGATATTTCAGTGAACTCCTTTGAAATTAGAATAAATAAAGCTGAGCCATGGAAAGACGAAATCAAATTGGATATCGATGAAAAAAAGCTAAAAAAGAGCTTTATTATTCTTGTTGATGATGTTATTAACTCAGGCAAAACCATGCAGTATGCACTTGTTAAATTCCTAGAACACCCAACAAAAACAATTCGAACTGCAGTCTTGGTCGATAGAAAACACAGAAGGTATCCTGTTAAAGCAGACATCGTTGGACTATCCTTATCAACTACTTTAAAAGATCGTGTAGAGGTAGTACTAAAGCCAAAAGATTCTAAAGCCTATTTGATATGATTAAAATTACGGAATCCAGCTCAAACCATCATGACCTTGAAAAAAAATCAACAGAAGACTTATTAAAAGGAATTAATTCTGAAGATCAATCGGTTGCTTTCGCTGTAGAAAAAGAGCTCGCTAGTATAATGGCTTTTGTCGATGCCGCATTCATAAAAATGAATTCGGGAGGTCGATTATTTTACATTGGTGCTGGAACTAGTGGAAGACTTGGAATTGTTGACGCAAGTGAATGCCCTCCAACTTTTGGCGTTGACCACGGTGTTGTGATTGGTATTATTGCAGGTGGAGACAAAGCCATTAGAAAAGCTGTTGAATTTGCAGAAGATAATCAAAGCCTAGGTTGGAATGATTTAAATGAGTTTGATATTAATAACAATGATGTAATAGTTGGTATTGCAGCTTCAGGAACAACACCATACGTTATTGGCGCAATTCAAAAAGCAGAAGAAAAGGGACTTGTTACGGCTGGGATTTCATGTAATCCCAATTCTCCCTTATCAGAAGTCACGAGCTACCCTATCACCCCTTTAGTCGGCCCTGAATTTGTCACGGGTTCCACAAGAATGAAATCTGGAACAGCTCAAAAAATGATTTTAAATATGATTTCAACTTGTTTAATGATTAAATTAGGACATGTTAAAGGAAATCGAATGGTAGACATGCAGCTTAGTAATAATAAATTAGTAATTAGAGGTACGAGCATGATTTGCGATTCATTGAATATTTCAGAAGAAGAAGCAAAAGATCTTTTAATTGAACATGGTTCGGTCAGAAAAGCCATAAACGCATACAATGGAAAAAAAGAAATTTAATCCGAATAAAGCCGTCATGGCTAATGGAAATATTTTTGGCTTTCCTGGAAAAGAGGAAGATGCAAATATCATCATTATTCCCGTTCCATGGGATGCGACAGTTTCTTATGGGAAAGGTGCCCATTTTGCTCCACAAGCTATTCTTAAAGCTTCTACTCAGCTGGAGTTTTTTCATCATGACGTTGAAAATGCGTTTGAAACCAATGTCTTTATGACTGAAGTTTCTTCTGAGTGGAAAAAAATAAACAACAGCTGTTCTGAAAAAAGCACCGAGTATTTTCGCTATTTTGAAGAAGAAGGAGAAGAAAAAGCTCTTGGTTATTTTAAGAACGAAATTGACAATATCAATCATACTCAAAGTGTGCTGGCACAGAATTTAAAAGAAAGATGCAGTTCCCTTCTTGATCAAAATAAAATAGTGGGAGTTTTGGGAGGAGAGCATTCCGTATCATTGGGGTTAATTCAAGCCATTAATGATCAATATGATGATTTTGGTGTACTACATATAGATGCACATGCTGGCTTAAAAGAGTCCTATCTTGGATTTGAACAATCTCATGCCAGTATAATGCGTAACGTATTTGATAGTTGTTCGAATATGTCCAAACTGATTCAAATAGGAGTGCGAGAATTGTCTGAAGAAGAATTCTCCTTTTCTAAAGAACAAGCTCGAATAAAGACCTATTACGATTGGGACCTTAAAAAAGACTTATTGAAAGGAGAAAGTTGGCTAAATATCATTAAAAAAATAATTGATGAAATGCCAAAGAACATCTATATATCATTTGATATAGCTGGACTTAAGCCCTATTTATGCCCAAACACCAGTGCTCCTATGGCAGGAGGCATTGAGCTTAATGAAATTCAATTGCTTTTTGCCCAAATTATAAATACTGATAAAAATATTATTGGTTTTGACTTGTGCGAGGTTTCTCCAAATATTGACAATGATATAGATGCTTACTTTGGAGCAAAAGCACTTTGGGAGCTTGTTTGTTATACAGAAAAATCCAGAAGAAATTCGATTAAATGATTACGGCTAGATTTTTAAAAAATGGGACATACGTTCTTCTCGCTACATGTATATGTGTGTGTGCTTATCAAATTTCGAATTGGAAAATTTATCCCTGGATTCAGCTTCTGACCTGCCTCTTTGTTCCTTTATTTTCATTATTGCTTACAGAAATGATCAAATCGCCAAAAAGCGAAATAAGAATGGCGATATTGGCAACAACCATTTCTCAGCTCGTCTTGTCTTTCATTATAATTACAAACCCAGAACTTGTTGCAAAATATTGGAGATTGGTTTTCTTTCCAAGTTTCTTTATAATCTTGATACTCACTTACTCAGTTTCTTTGAGAAAGGATAAAAAGTATCACACACTATTTAAAATCCTAACAGCTATTATTTTGATTGGTGCTTCAATAAGGTTTATGATTTATAACCCTTTCATCGATTATACAATTGAAATACTTTTCTTATTTCTTATCATATTGATTTTCAGAGCAAAAAACAAAAAAAGTCCTTCAAATTCAATTTCTGAGTCATAAATTATTTTAAGACTCGTCCAAACCCTACGATTCTTTTGCTCCAATAATCTGAAGCCTCAATATCAACTACAGAGATGCCTTTAGATGAAGAAGAATGGATCATTTTTTTTGATTCATTTACCTTATTCACAAGAATACCGACATGTGAAATCCCATTTCCCTCTGAGAAAAACACCAAATCCCCCATAAAAGCACGTTTTTTATTGATTTTTTTGGCATAATTGTATTGATCCTTAGATACCCTTGGTAATTGAATTCCTTTGTATAAAAACACATGCCTCGTATATCCGCTGCAATCGAATCCGGTTTCATCTGTTCCTCCCCATTTGTATGGGATGCCCATATACTCATATGCATAATGAATCATACTAGTTCTTTGATCAATACTAAGTCCCTCTGGTATAAGCCCCTCAGAATCCCTAAATTCATCCTTAGGTGCTACAATATTCAATTCGCGAAAAATAGTCAGAATCCAATTTTCAATATAACTGCCCTGTTCTTTATTTATGGCATTATTTTCTCTTGCCAACCAGACATCAAAAACTAGCTGCATAGCGGCAAGCTCATTAGCGTGTGTTTCCTTTATACGACTCCACTCCGAGCTAAGAATAACCTTATTCATTAAGGCAATGCTTTCTTTTACATCTGCATCATTTCTTCGAAGCCAGCTTTGATTCTGCATTAGCTGAAATGAGCTCATTGCCTTATAATATGCAGGTAATAATGTAGAATTATATTCAGGGTTTTTAATTAGCCTTGAGGATTTACGATAAACCATTTTATAATGGCCTTGATCATAATACTGCTCCAATCGATCAATTTTCTTGCTTTGACCAATTGCCAATGACGAGCACAATAAAACTATTAGTGCTAAGACTATTTTAATTAGTGTATTGCTTCCCATTTTCTAAAACAATAAAAGAATTATTAAACATTTTTACCAACACTCGGTTTCCAAATATATCGAACTGTGAATCTGGTAAATTTGTCAATTCATATATTTCGTTATCCACAAAGGCATTTACACCGCCTAAAATATTTTGATAGACCAATACATCATTCTTTATCTTATATTGTTTGGGCATAAAGTTTTCAATCTGGGTCTTTTCTCCATCACAATAGGTAAAGAAATAAGAACTTTCTGACCAAACAACAATGTCATCTTTAACATTCCAAATATCAGCCGAGAAATTTGACAATTGAAACTTATCCCCATCCTTGTAGTACCATAAATTTCCTCCTAAATCTTCATAGACAATAAATCCACGGCCTGATTTATATTTGGGCATAGTTAATTGTTCTACATCATAAAAAACACCGTGATCGAAAACCACAAATGTTTGTGTCGTAGGATCATTAAAGCACATGATATCCGTTCCCATTTTGAATGAAGGTGTTAGCTGATTACTCCATACATCTATATCATAGATGTTTCCATTCCAAAATGTTTTATACATGTCACCGTTGTCCTTAAAAACTACAATATTCTCACCAACAAAAACAGACATCATATCCCATTCTCTCATATAAGTGGTCAGCATATAGGATGAATCTTGCCAATACACATTAAGCGTATTAAATCGAGTATCATCAAATACGATAATGCTATCTTTAACTTTATAATCTTGGGCAAAATAAGTCAAAGTGGAAAGCTTTCCATGATCCCACATATTCAATGTGGGACCTATTTTATAACCCAACAAATGATCTGACACCTGGTAGTCAACATTAAGATTGGTGATGTCAGTTCGTTGATTACCATCATATAGCCTTAAATTTCCACGTGTATCAATGTAGGCTACCAATTCATCACCGGCTTTAAAATCTTTTACAGGTTGTACTTCTATATTTCTGTAATAACCATCCTGAAATGACAAAAAGAAATTATTGAAATCTTGAACGGGAATAACTCCTTGTCCATGAGCAACAGCATGAACAAACAAAAACAGTATTAAAAAATATCTCACGTAGCAAATTTACCAAAATTCAGACCAAATCTAATTAACTTGTTTTAACATCAATAATTAATGATTTTCTCTTAATTCTACAAATAATCTAAAAAGTACATTATTTTTGGAACTCAAAAAATTAAATATGAAAAAAATAATTTCACTATTCGCGGTTTTTTTCTTAATTCTAAGTTTTAAGGCCCAGGAAAAAATAGAGTATGTAGAATATGACTTGCCAAATGGTATTCATGTAATACTTCACCAAGAAAACGCAACGCCCATTGTGGCTGTTTCAGTACTTTACCACGTTGGCTCCAAAAATGAGAATCCCGATCGAACAGGATTTGCTCATTTTTTTGAGCATCTTTTATTTGAGGGTTCAGAACATATCAATAGAGGAGAATATGATGAGCTTGTAGAAAGCAATGGGGGAACACTCAATGCTAATACTTCTCAAGATCGAACTTTTTATTATGAAATTCTACCATCAAATCAATTAGAGCTTGGTTTATGGTTAGAAAGTGAAAGAATGCTTCACGCCAAAGTAAACAACAAAGGAATAGAAACTCAAAGGAGTGTTGTAAAAGAAGAAAAACGACAGAGGGTCGACAACCAGCCATACGCATCTTTTATTACAGAAATGTTTTTGAGGTCTTTTCCTAATCATCCCTATAATTGGGTGCCTATTGGTTCAATGGAGCACTTGGATGCAGCTCAAGAGGAAGACTATGTGAATTTCTATAAAACATTCTATGTTCCTTCAAATGCAACATTGTCAATCGCTGGAGATTTAGATATAGAACAAACAAAAAAATGGATTGACAAATATTTCGCAAGTATCCCTAAAGGACAAGCAATTAATTTATATCGTGACTACTTGGCATATGACAACACTACTTTTCAAACAAAATATGGAATTACAAAAAGTGTATTTGATGAAAATATGTTTTTTGCATCTACCGATAAAAAAGCGATTGCAAAAATTAATGAGTTTAGCAATATTCCAACCATAGTAAAACGCACAAAAAAAGACAGCGAACCTATTGATGGCATTATAAAAGATGTTGTTTTTGACAACATACAATTACCTGCCCTATTTATGGGGTACAAATTCCCAGAACAAACACATGCAGACTCATATGCTTTGGAAATGATGAATCAGGTATTATCAGGTGGTTCAAGTTCTCGAATAAATAAAACAGTTGTTGAGAAAAAACAAATGGCAACTTTTGCCTTCTCTTTTAATTATGCATTGGAAGATTCTGGATTGGGGATTTTTGCTGCAATTGCTAGCAAAGATGTTGAATTAGATGATATTCAAGGTGAATTTGACAATCAAATTGATAAAATTAAAAACGAATTAATAAGCGATGAAGAATTTCAAAAAATTCGAACAAGTATTGAAACTAACATTGTTGGAATGAACAGCACAGTAGCTGGAATCGCTGAAAATCTAGCCAATAATCATGTGTACTTTGGTTCGGCGGAAATGACAAATACTTTTTTAGATAAGTATTTAAGCGTTACTAAAGAGGACATACAGCGCGTTGCTCAAAAATACCTTACACAGGATCGACGTGTTATTTTACATTATCTACCCAAAGAAGAAAAATAATAAGCTATTATGAAAAATATTAAATACTCCCTACTCCTTATCTCAATTCCGTTCTTTGGATGGAATCAAGTTGATCGTTCAATAATTCCTACGGCAGGAGAAGCAAAAGAAATTAAATTAAAAGATTCAGAAGTTTTCACGACTGAAAATGGAATTACCGTTATACTTTCAGAAAATCATAAAATACCACGTATTTCAATCAATTACATTTCTGGAGCTGATGACCAAATTGAAAATGATAAGGCTGGCCTTTCTTCAATGGCCGGTGAGCTCATCATGTCTGGCACCACTAATTATTCTAAGGATGAATTAGATAATAAGGTTGATTTTATTGGTGCCAATTTGAGTGCAAGCGAGAATTCTATTCGTTTGAGCTGTCTTAGCAAGCACTTTGAAACGGGACTGTCATTAATGGAAGATGTTGCAAAAAACGCAAGCTTTCCAGAAGATGAAGTTTCAAGAATAAAAAAGCAGGCAGAATCAAACCTTTCAGCAACTAAATCAAGTGCTGATGAAATGGCAAACAATGCCGTTGTGAAAGTAAATTTTGCCGGCCATCCATACAGTAATGTGATGACAGAAGCATCTTTAGCTAACATTTCTCGTGAAGACCTTATTGCCTACTACAAAAACACTTTCACACCAAAAGAAAGCTATATCGTAATTGTTGGAGATATTAATAGAGAGTCAGCAGAAAAGCTAGTCAATAAACATTTTGGAAACTGGGAAGGTGGAACCCCATTCAAAAAAAGATATCCATCTACGAATAGAAATACTGGTGGAAACAAAGTCTATTTTGTGGACAAACCTGGCGCAGTTCAATCTGTGATTTATATTACTTTTCCTGTAGATATGGATTTGAGTAGCTCCGATCAAATTGAAACCAAGCTTCTTTTTAATATCCTAGGAGGAGGTGGCTTTGGTAATAGATTGATGCAAAACCTAAGGGAGGACAAAGCTTATACCTACGGCTGTTATTCAAGACTTTCTTTAACAGACAATGGGTCATGGCTATCAGCTGGAGGTAATTTTAGAAATGCTGTTACTGATTCTGCCATTACAGAAATCATGTATGAGCTAAAAAATATTGCAACAAATATGGTAAGTGATAAAGAGCTTAGTATGACTAAAGCTTCGTCTTCGGGAAGGTTTGCAAGGTCACTTGAGGAACCAGCTACGATTGCAAGGTTTGCTTTAAACAGCATCAAATACAACTTAGATAATGACTACTATCAAAAATATCTTCAGAAGCTCAATAGCCTAAGTAAAGAAATGGTTTTGGATGTGGCTCAAAAGCATATTCCTTTTGAAAATTGCAATATTGTAGTGGTGGGGAATTCAGAAATTATTGATAATCTTTTACCTTTTGACAGTGATAACAACATTGAATTCTTAGATCCTTATGGTAACCCTAAAGAAAAAATGAGACCAAGTGACCTAACTGGAACTGAAATCGTTAATAATTATTTAATGAAAGTTACAGGGTCTAAAACTATGGATGAAGTCATCAAGAAAAACAAGAGTATCAAAACATATAGAGAAGTTATTGAGCTAAGTATGGCCCAAATGCCAGGTTCAATTAGCTTAACTAAAATGTTTAAAAGCCCAAAAACTTCTGCAATGAAGATGGAAATGAATGGAATGGTTCTCCAATCCGGTTATTTCAAAGGGAAAAAAGGGTATGAACAAAATATGCAAACGGGTAAAAAAGACCTTTCAAAAGAAGAATTGGCGGAAAAGCAGAAATCTTTTGGTTTGTTTCCTCAGCTGAATTATGCCAAAAATGAGATTGCGGTCGAAGCTATTGGTATAGAACCTAAAGGATCAGAAGAATATTATGTGGTTAAAATCATTGATGGTGATAATGAAGAATTTCAATACTATAATCTGTCAGATTTCCTATTATCTAGTACCCTGAGTATCGCAACAACTCCAGAGGGAGGAGAACCAACTGAAAACTCAGTTGAATACAGTGATTACAAAGAAGTAAATGGTATTTTATTTCCACAAACACAAATCATGTCTTTTGGAAATGTCACTTTTTCAGGTTCTGTGAAATCTAACGAAATAAACGTAGATATTGATTTTAGTGATTTCACGAAAAAATAATTTTCGAAAGTGAATCCTACTTTATTTTGTAGACCAATAATTATAATGTTCCTGTTATTTATGGGTTACAACGCTCAAGGCAAAACAAATTTTGTCAGAGTTTTATTCAACTCAAATGCCTCATATGAGGCCACTATAATATGGAACCAATTTAGTGGAGATTTTCAAAGAATATATTTGGACACTATACCCCCAAGTGCTAATAGTGATGCTGGTAATTTGATAAATGAAAAATCTTTTCCAAGTGAAATGAATACCAATCACTACAAAGGAATGCATAATCACATTGTAAGACTTAAAAAGCTAAAACCCAATAAAAAATATTTTTTTGTATTGATAGATAGTGAGGGAGCTAGTCGTGTTTATCATTTTAGCACTGTTAGCAATGAAGCCTCAGATCAGCTTTCTTTCATCGCTGGAGGCGATTCAAGAGACATTCGGAATATTAGAATTCAAGCTAATAAAATGGTGAGTAAGCTTAAAGCACATGCTGTTCTCTTTAATGGTGATTTTACCGGAATTGATACGGAAAGACAGTGGAAAGAATGGTTTGTTGATTGGGAACAAAGTATTAGCTCAGACGGAAGGATAACACCTTTAGTCGTTACAAGAGGTAATCATGAGCTTGGTAACAAAGTGATGGTACGATTGTTTGATGTTCCTCATCCAAAAGTTTTTTATTCCACCACGTTTGGAGGCAATTTATTGAATCTTGTATCCTTAAATTCTGAAATATGGAAATTTGGTGCACAACGGTTATTTCTGAGAAAGACCTTAAAAGAGCATCAGGATTTCTATTGGCAGATACCACAATATCATAGACCAGTTCGTGCACATGTTAAAGCGAAAAAAGAAATGAAAACCCAATACAAAAATTTTGTTCCTGAGTTTGAAAAATATAAAAATGTTAGACTGTGCCTTGAAAATGATTCTCATACTTGTAAAGTCACCTGGCCCATATTGAGTGACCAGTCCGAAAATGCAGATGAAGGATTCGTCCGAAACGACCATAAAGGCATTGTATATGCTGGAGAAGGATGCTGGGGCGCGCCATTGAGAATGGCTGACGACAAGAAATCATGGACTCGAGATGCTCAGGCTGTCAATCAGTTTAATCTCATTTTTGTTTCAAAAGAAAAAATTGAGCTTCGTACAGTACTCTATGAAAATGTAGATGAAATAAAAGAGAATTCTGAAAATAAAAGATTTCTATTACCAAGTAATTTAAAGCTCTGGGGACCAAATAACGGAACATTAGTCGAAATATATCCGAGAAGATAAAATCATTTTATCATTTGATTGATATAAATCAATATCTTTGTTTTATGGGTGATTTTATTGTTTCTGCACGCAAATACAGACCTCAGACCTTCGACACAGTTGTAGGCCAAAAATCAATTACCAATACCCTGAAAAATGCAATAAAGAATGAGCATTTGGCCCAAGCATTTTTATTTTGTGGCTCGAGAGGAGTAGGTAAAACCACTACGGCTCGAATTTTAGCTAAGACAATTAACTGTTTTAATCGCTCTAAAAATGTGGAAGCTTGTGATTCTTGTGATTCTTGCAAAAGCTTTAATTCAGGAGCTTCACTGAATATTTATGAACTTGATGCCGCCTCAAATAATGGCGTTGATGAAATAAGGAAACTTATTGATCAGGTCAGAATCCCTCCTCAACTAGGAAATTATAAGGTATATATAATTGATGAGGTACATATGCTTAGTCTGAATGCATTTAATGCCTTCTTGAAAACATTGGAAGAGCCCCCGAAACATGCCATATTTATACTCGCAACAACAGAAAAGCATAAAATCATACCGACCATTCTGTCGAGATGTCAAATATTTGATTTTTCAAGAATCAGAGTGAAAGATATAGGAGAACACTTACTTGATATTGCAAAAAAAGAAAAAGTTGAAGCAGAACCTGAGGCTTTACATATGATTGCCACGAAAGCCGATGGCGCACTTAGAGATGCACTTTCTGTTTTTGACCAATTGGTAACATTTTCCGGAAATAAAATCACTTATCAAGACGTCATCAACAATCTTCATATTTTAGATTACGATTACTTCTTTAAATTTATAGAGTTTGCTGACAAAGAGGATATTCCTTCAAGCCTATTGCTATATAACGAAGTAGTGGAAAATGGCTTTGATTCTCATCACTTCATAGCTGGACTTTCAAGTCATTATAGGAATCTTTTGGTCTGTAAAAATCCAAAATCAATGGACTTATTAGAAGTTCCAGATGCGATAAAAGAAAGGTATATAAAGCAGGCGAAAGAAATTGACGTGAACATAATAATGAGAGCTTTAAACGCATTAAGTAAAACGGATGTCTCTTACAAATCATCAAAAAACCAACGGCTTCTGGTCGAGGTTTGCCTTATGGAGCTCTGTTCGTTAAAACAAGAGCAAGAAAAAAAAAAACCTTAACTGATCATATTGAATTACTTCCCTTCCCTGAGCAATCGTTAAGAGAAAAAAAAGAGCCTCCTAAGATTAAGGCAGAAGTAAAAAATATTCCCGAAGAAAAACCCAAGCCCAAACCCATTAAAAAGGCAAAGCTCAAAACGGAACATCTTTCCATCAAACAAATTCTTGAAAAAGAAAAAGAAGCGCAAAATAAAAAAGAAGTTGTTCTTCCTAGAGAAAAAGTTGACATTCAAAAAGCGATGATGTTATGGCGTCAATATGCATATAGCACTAAAGATAAAGGGATGGAAACTTACTATAATGCATTAGTAAAGAGAGATCCTTTATTTGAGTCCAATGAAAAGATTAAAATAATTGTCGATAATCAAATTCAAGTTGAAGTTATAAAACCATTAATCAACGAATTGATATCTTTTTTAAGGGAAAAATTAAATAATCATTTTATTGAAGTTCAAATTGAGCTTTCAGAAGCTCCGGAAGAAGATGTGAAGTTTTTAAATGGCAAGGACAAATTTGATGCATTAGCAGAAAAAAACCCTAAACTCGTCACCCTGAAAAACTTATTTAAGCTAGATATAGATTATTAATGATTGTTATACACCCACATTTTTCAATTATATATCATTCAAATGAGCAACGTAAACAGATAGAAGAATTCGTTAGAAAAGTAGACAGTAGTGATCCTTTTCTGAAATTCAAAACATCTGGATCTACTGGACCACCAAAACTGATAGAGCATTCAAAGAAAGCCATTTCAGTATCAGCATATAAAACAATAGATTTTTTTCAACTAAAAGAAAAAAGCACTGCGGCTCTTTGCTTATCCGTTGAACATATTGCGGGAGCAATGATGCTCATAAGATCAATGATTGCCGGACTAACTTTACATGTTTTTCCAACAACAACAAGGTCTGTTGATTTTATTCAAAATGAAATCAATTTTATAGCACTTGTGCCCATGCAATTGGAGCATGCCTTGAAAACAATTAAAAGCAATGGTGGCATTAAGTTGTGTCGTCAAATTTTAATCGGAGGAGCACCAATATCTCCACTTACAAACGAAAAATTGAAAGAAGAAAAAATAAGTGTTTATCATAGCTACGGTATGACCGAAACAATAACTCATGTTGCTTTAAAAAAAACAGGACATAAGGGCTTTGATCAATATGAAACCCTGGAAGGCATATCGCTATCCTGTGAGGATGATGCATTATGCATTAGCTACCCAGAAATCACTGATCAAAAAATAAAAACAAATGATAGGGTTGAACTCATCAACAGCAATTCCTTTCGATGGCTTGGAAGGTTAGATCATTGTGTTAACTCTGGAGGGTTAAAGATTTTTCCAGAAATACTTGAAAAGAAGATTGCATTAGGGTTTACAGGTACATTTATCATTTCAGGTATTCAAGATGATAATCTGGGTCAAAAGCTTGTAATGATAATTGAACAAGAGAGAGGCTCTAATATAAAGGTTTCAAAAGAGCTCATTGGCAAACTCGTTGATAAATATGAAATTCCGAAAGCATACTGTATCATTGATGAATTTACTTGGACCGAAAACAATAAAATTAACAGAATAGACACTCTAAAAAAGGCAATTCATCGTGGCTGGAAAAAACTATCATAAAGTATTAAATCTCGATGAAAATGCTTCCATCAAGGAAGTAAAAAAAAGGTATAAAGAGCTCGCCAAAAAATACCATCCAGATGTAAATAAAGACAAAAATGCACACAAGAAATTCTTAAAAATAAAAGATGCTTACGAAAGGATCCTCAATCCAGATAAGTCATTTGAGAAAACAAGAAAAAAACCTAAATCTAAGTCCAAATATGATAAATATAGGGAGCGGGCTGATAAAATTTACAAAGAAAAGCAAAGACGAAAAGCAAAAGAAATCGCTGACTTTTATAAAAGTTTGAGGCAAGGATGGAGGAGGAATTTACTTTATCTAAATATGAGCTTAGGAATAGTGTTTTCTGGGTTTCTTATTATTGACAACAATATTGAATTTGTAAAAAAACAGACGAAAATTACAAATGTTGGAGATCATGTATACCAAAGCTACAATGGACATCTTGTTCAACGGGTGGAAACAATAAACAATCAGGTACTCTACCTAGCAGATTACCATAACATAAGCTCACTCAATAAATATCCAAAGGCTACTATTATTGAGACCCAAATATTCCATTTCCCTGTCCATTTGGAGCATAACATTCATTCAAAACGCAAACTCATTCCTATCCACTTTACCTTTATTTGGGGGATAAAGCTCGTAGTTATTTTGTTTCTATCCCCCTTGCTCGTTTTATTATTTAGAAAAAATAATGCTTGGTTTGTCTTCTTTCATTATTTAACTCTTTTTATATCAAGTGGTCTAATCGTTTACTTCGTTTTTTTTCAAAACAGTCTGTTTTCCATTTTCTATTATTTATTTTCGTGACAATGACTAAGAAAGAAAAAGGAGTATTTATCATTTCTGAATTGGAAAAGCTTTATCCAAAAACACCTGTACCTCTAGACCATAAAGATTCATACACATTATTAGTAGCTGTCCTGTTATCTGCTCAATGTACTGATAAGCGGGTAAATATGATAACTCCTACCCTATTTAGACTTGCCGACAATCCGTTTGATATGAGCAAGCAAAATGTAGAAGACATTCGTTTAATTATTCGTCCTTGTGGATTATCACCTAGAAAATCTAAAGCAATTCATGGACTCTCTCAAATTCTTGTAGACAAATACAATGGAGAAGTACCCAAAGAACTTCATTTACTCGAAGAATTACCTGGCGTCGGTCACAAAACAGCATCAGTTGTGGTCGCACAAGCTTTTGGCATACCTGCCTTTCCTGTAGATACACATATACATCGTCTTTTAACAAGATGGGGAATAACGAAAGGCAAGAACGTAGTTCAAACAGAAAATGATGCCAAGAAATTATTCCCAAAAGAGCTTTGGAATAAATTACATTTACAGATTATCTTTTATGGTAGAGAATATTCACCGGCCAGAAGTCCAAAATATGAAATTGATTTCATTACACGAGAAATTGGAACTAAAGCTGCACGCCAGGAATTAAAATGAATTAACAATTGTTGATAACCATTCTTAAAAAGATTTGATAAATATAATTTTAAATGATTGGCTTAGGGAATGACTTATCCCTATATTTGTTTTATGGATGCATCAGATAAAAGAAAACCTATTTCGAGAATAAAATCTACCCCTAACCTGTCTAAGGAAGGAGGAAAGCTGCCTCCTCAATCAATTGATGTAGAGCAGGTTGTTCTCGGAGCAATGATGCTTGAAAAGGATGCTGTTAATGACACCATTGACATATTAAGCCAAGAAAGCTTTTATGATCCTAAGCACCAATTTATTTTTAAAGTTATTTTGGAACTTTTTGCCACAACAAAGCCTATCGACCTAGTTACCGTGACCGCAAAACTTCAAAAAAATGGTGAACTTGAGGCTGCCGGAGGTGCTGCATATATTTCTTCACTTACAAACCGTGTTGCTTCCTCTGCTCACATTCAATATCATGCAAGAATCATCTCTGAAAAATTCATAAAAAGAGAGCTTATTCGAGTAAGCAGTGAAATCATCAGAGATTCGTATAGCGAAACTAAGGATGTATTTGATTTGCTAAATACTGCGGAATCCAATTTATTTCAAATTGCTGAAAACAACATGAGTAAACAGGCATCAAGTATGCAGAATGTTGTACGAGAAGCCATTGAAGAAATTGAAAAAGCAGCTCAGAATTCAGATGGTATTTCTGGAGTGCCAACAGGGTTCAATGATTTGGATAAAATTACAGCCGGATGGCAGAAATCAGATATGATTGTTTTAGCAGGAAGACCTGGGATGGGGAAAACAGCATTCGTTTTGTCTATGGCAAGAAATGTAGCAGTAGATCACAATATGGGAGTTGCAGTATTTTCTCTTGAGATGTCATGTGTTCAGCTGGTTAAAAGGTTAATAGCAAGTGAAGCTCGATTACCAGGTGAAAAATTAAGAAGGGGTAACTTACGCGATGATGAATTCCAGCAGCTACATTCAAGAATAAAAAAGCTGTCTACAGCTCCTTTGTATATAGATGACACACCTGGTCTAAGCATATTTGACTTTAGAGCAAAATGCAGGAGATTAAAATCGCAATTCAATATTGAGCTAATCATTATAGATTACCTTCAATTAATGTCAGCAAAAGATGGCAAAAATAACGGAAATCGTGAACAGGAAATTTCTACCATATCACGATCTATTAAAGAAATTGCAAAGGAATTGAATGTTCCTATTATTGCACTGGCTCAGCTGAGTAGGTCTGTAGAACAAAGGGGTGGTGATAAAAAACCTATTCTTTCAGACCTTAGAGAGTCTGGAGCCATTGAGCAGGATGCTGATATCGTTTCTTTTATATATCGTCCTGAATATTATGGATTTATCGAAGATCCTGATTCAAGTGAATCTAATAAAGGTATTGGAGAAATTATTATTGCAAAGCACCGTAATGGTGCACAAGGAACTGTAAGGCTTCGGTTTATTAGTGAGTATGCTAGATTTGATAACCTAAACGAGTTTCCCGAATACGAAACACCCCATAGCGATCTCCGAACGAGTTCATTAAAACCTGATTCTGGTACGTTCACTATTCCAAGTAAAATGAACGATTCTGAAAAAGGAGATGACAAAGGTGATTTTGATACCAGCGGTGTTGATCAAAATCCCTTTTAAAATGTTACGCAATATAGCCCTCTTTATATTTTTGAGTATTTCAATTATTGGGAATTCTACTCAGATTTTAATCCAAATGGATGACAGCCAAAAAAATCACCTTAAAGCATACGGAATAGCTTATTGGGCCATCGATCATGAGATTTCGATTGAATGGTTGCTAAATTACCGAGGAGGATCATTTTTAATTCCACATTTAAAAAGTATAGAAGAAGAACTGATCATCAGAGGTGTTTCATACGAAATAAAGACTGAGGGTCAGATCAATCAAATTAAAAGAGAAATTGGAAATCCAGAAATAAATATGGAGCTGATTCAACTAGAAAAAGCACCAAAAATTGCTGTGTACACTCCACCGAATAAACAACCATGGGATGATGCAGTTACAATGGTATTAGAATACGCTGAAATTCCATATGACAAAATTTACGATTCAGCTATTGTTATGGGGAAGCTTCCTGAATATGACTGGCTGCACCTTCATCATGAAGATTTTACTGGTCAATATGGAAAGTTTTATCGTTCCGCTCGCTATCAGAAATGGTATCAAGAACAAATTGACGTTGCCGAGGGTAATGCGAAAATGCTTGGCTACTCAAAAGTGTCAAAGCTAAAATTAGCGGTAGCGGTAAATATTAAAAATTTTGTCGTCGGAGGTGGTTTTGTTTTCACAATGTGCAGTGGTACTGACAGCTTTGACATTGCGTTATCTGCTGAAAGCACTGATATTTGTGAAAGTGTATTTGACGGTGACCCATCGAGTCCTCAAAGTGACTCTCAGTTGGACTATAGTAAAACCTTTGCTTTTAAGGATTTTAAATTGGATAAAAACCCAATGGTGTATGAATATTCAAATATTGATGGCACGTACCTAAGAACAAATGGAACCATTCCAAAAAGTCTTGATGAGTTCACTCTCTTTGAGTTTTCAGCAAAATGGGATGTCGTACCTACCATGCTCACTCAATGTCATGTAGATGTTGTTAAAGGATTCATGGGACAAACTACAGACTTTAAAAAAGATTTGATTAAGTCTGATGTTCTAATTTTAGGGGAAACAAAAGCTGCAGGAACAGCGAGATATTTACATGGAGAATATGGACAGGGTACTTGGACTTTTTATGGCGGACATGACCCCGAAGATTATCAACATTTTGTTGGTGACCCCCCAACTGATCTTAATCTACATCCAAACTCACCTGGATATAGACTGATCTTAAATAATATTTTGTTTCCAGCTGCTAAAAAGAAAAAGAGAAAAACATAATTTTTCAATAGTTTTTGATGATTATTGAACGAATTTTCTTAAACTTGTGTGTTGTTAGAATGAAACGTGTCTTTTCATCAACTCTTAATCCCAATATCTTTATTATATAATTAATGGACAAAAAAACTTTAGAGAGTAAAAGCATTTCCGATTTGAAGGTTATTGCCTCTTCACTAGGACTCTCAGATACCGAATCACTTAAAAAGGCTGAATTAATTTCGAAAATTCTTGGAAACAAATCCGAAGAAAAAAGTACAGATTTATTTAGCAAAGAGAATGAGTCTTCAACTGAAAAAGATGCTAAACCTGAGCAGCCTAGAAAAAGAACAAGGAAAAGAGTTATTGTTGAACCTACTGCAGATACTGAAAATGCAACAGAGACTGCTGATAAAGGAGTTAACCCAGAGGCTAAAAATAAGGAAGAGGAATCTCCCTCTACTAAACCCTCTAATGAGGAAATAGTAAAAGAAGCACCTAAAAGGGATAAAAAACCTGAAACCAATTCTAAAAACAACAATCATAAAGAACAAAACAATCGTTCTGAACAGAAAAAATCTAACGATAACTATGACCTTGTTGGAATCGTTTCCGCTGAAGGAGTGTTGGAGGTTATTCAAGATGGGTATGGCTTTCTAAGGTCTTCAGATTACAACTATTTACCATCTCCTGATGATATATACGTTTCTCAAAATCAAATCAAATTGTTTGGTTTAAAAACAGGGGATACGGTTAAAGGAACGATAAGGCCTCCTAAAGAAGGCGAAAAGTTTTTCCCTTTAGTTAAAGTTGAGTCAATCAATGGAAGAGATCCGTCTTATATTAGAGACCGTGTTCCTTTTCAATATTTGACACCTCTTTTTCCATCAGAAAAATTTAATCTAACAGGACATAGACAGGAGACACTTTCAACGCGTGTAATGGATTTATTCTCACCTATCGGTAAAGGTCAGCGTGGAATGATCGTTGCACAACCCAAAACGGGTAAAACAATGCTCTTGAAGGATGTAGCTAATGCCATTGCTGCTAACCACCCAGAAACCTATTTAATTGTATTACTCATTGATGAGAGACCTGAGGAGGTTACCGACATGGCCAGAAGTGTTAAAGCAGAGGTTGTGGCCTCAACATTTGATGAGCCTGCAGACAGACATGTTAAGGTAGCAAATATCGTTCTTGAAAAAGCAAAGAGGATGGTTGAATGCGGACATGACGTTTGTATTCTATTAGATTCTATTACGAGATTAGCTAGAGCCTATAATACCGTTTCACCTGCATCTGGTAAAGTTTTATCAGGAGGTGTTGATGCTAATGCCTTACATAAACCAAAAAGATTTTTTGGTTCTGCCAGAAAAATTGAAAATGGAGGTTCCTTATCTATTTTGGCGACTGCACTTACTGAAACAGGGTCAAAAATGGACGAAGTTATCTTTGAAGAGTTTAAAGGGACGGGTAATATGGAGCTGCAGCTTGATCGAAAAATATCGAATCGAAGAATCTATCCAGCAATAGATATTACGGCTTCTGGAACGCGTAGAGAAGATCTGCTAATGAGTAAAGATGTTATGCAACGTATTTGGCTCATGCGTAAATTTATTGCTGATATGAATCCTGTAGAGGCTATGGAATTCATGAAATCTCACATGGAAAACACAAAATCAAATGAGGAATTCCTCATTTCCATGAATAGCTAAGATGAAACCCTCAATTAAAATTGGTGTACTATTTGCTTCAATCCTGATTGCGATCAGAATGATTTTTTATTTCACAAAAACGGAAATAAGCGAAAAACCGGTGATGCTTTTGAGTATGTTCTTTATCACATCCTCTTCTGCAATTGCTTTATACCTATCAAAACGCAAACAGAAGCAACAGAACAATCTCATGGATGATTTGAAAATAGCAATGGCTCCTGCCATGATATTTACAGTCATGGCTAGCATGTTTTCTTATTTATACTACAATAATATTGATACTCATTATATCTCTAATAAATTAAAGCAAGAGGAGATTAGGTGGAGCGACTCTACCAATATTCAGCAAATCAAAAGCAAAAATCCAATGGCTTATGATAATCTGTCTGACGAAGAAATCAAAAGTCAGCAAATGAATACGGCAAAAACATTACTTTCCCCATCATTTAATATGTCTATATCACTTTTAATTATGTCTATTTGGACAATCCTGAATGGACTTGTCCTTGCACTAATATTTAGGAGAGTTATTTTTAAAAATTATTTTGAAAGGATTCCTCCTAAAGAATCATAATCAATCCCATCAAAATTTCCAGATGACATCATGATTAATACGGCATCTTTCCAGGAGCTGTTTTTTAATTGATTCAAGACTTCTTCCGTGTTGTTCAGGACCGAAACACCTCCTCCAAAACAATCAGCGACCAATTCTTTCGAAATAGGATCAAGCTTTTTATGCTTCACGACCTCATGACTAAAGTAAACTATGGCCTCATCTGCACTATTCATAGCACCATCATACAAGGGTAGAAATTCTTTCTTAAGTGAAGAAAATGTATGCAATTCCATACATGCTACTATTCTTCGGTTAGGGTACTGTTCTTTCACTGCATTCGTAGTCGCCTTCAGTTTTGAGGGTGAATGTGCAAAATCTTTATACATGACAAAGGTGTCCTTCTCTATTACTTTTTGCAATCGTTTTCCTGCACCCGAAAAATCCACCATTGAATGCAAAAATGCTTTGCTTGAAATTCCAACCTGAGTCGCCAAATGCATTGCTCCCATTAGGTTTTGAAGATTGTGGCTCCCAAATATTTTTAGCTCGTATAAATCACCTTGATAGCTTAATTTAGTTCCATTTTCTGTAGGCTCAAAGCTTGGAGTAGAATAAGCTTGAGTATCGATTGAATCCTGATACTTCTTTCCAAGTGCATTTACCTCTTTGTCTTCTTCATTATAAATGAGCAAACCATCTCTTTCAATTAATGAACAAAATTGATCGAATTGACTTACATAATTTTCGAAGGTTGGAAAAACATTGATGTGATCCCAAGCTATGCCGCTAATTATAGCTACATCTGGCTTATACAAATGAAATTTAGGTCGTCGATCAATGGGAGAACTTAAGTACTCATCTCCTTCTAAAACCATAAACTGCGCTTCATCAGTAAGCTTTACCATGCAATCATAACCATCCAACTGGGCGCCTACCATGTAGTCAACATTGATGTCCATTTTCATACACGCATGTAGGAGCATTGATGTTATAGTCGTTTTACCATGACTCCCCCCAATTACAATTCTTTTCTTCGCTTTACTTTGTTCATAAAGGTATTCAGGATAAGAATAAATGGGTAGACCCAATTCTTTTGACTTTAATAATTCTGGGTTATCTTCTCTGGCATGCATACCTAAAATAACAGCATCAATATCTACATTGATTAAGTCCGCATCCCATCCTACATTGGCTGGTAAAATTCCTTGCTTTTCAAGTCTTGACTTAGAAGGTTCAAAAATCTCGTCATCAGAACCACTGACCTCAATTCCTTTTCTACTTAAGGCAATGGCCAAATTGTGCATCGCGCTTCCTCCTATTGCAATAAAATGTACCTTCATACGAAACTCTGTTTAAGCTAAATATATAACCTATTTTAATACAATCAAGAAAGCACTTATTGAGTTACTGACACTTGAATATGGATTCCTTAACCCTCAGATGAAAGCAATCCTTCAGACAAGTATGTTTTAAATTGATTATTCTCATCAAAAATTAAGAATATGTCTAATTCGAGCTCCGGATGTGCTTGAATAAATGACTTGGAAGCCTCTACTCCTATCAACATGAAAAAGGTAGCAAAGGCATCGGAACGTGCGCATGAGCTGGAGAACACAGTAGCTGATAATAAATTATGCCTATTTTGATAACCTGTTTTAGGATTAATGGTATGCGAATATTTCTTATCATCAATGACAAAATACTTTCGATAATTTCCACTCGTAGCAATACGCTTGTCGGTCAATGAAAACACTTGCTGAATTACTTTATCGGAAGTTTTATTATTTGAAATTGGAGTTTCCACTCCAATACGCCATTTCTCCTTATTAAACTTCACTCCTGACACAGCAATTTCGCCACCTAATTCTACATACACATTTTGATGGCCTTTGCTATTGATGAAATCTAATAATAGATCTACAGCGTACCCTTGAGCTATAGCGTTAAAATCAAGCTGAAACATAGGGTTATTCTTGACTATACGAACACTTGTATCAGTAAACTGAGAAAATTCATAATGAACCCCTCTATCAAAGCTTACAAACTGGAGTACTGAATCAACAACCTGTTTATCAGGAATATTCGTATGGTCATTATCAAAACCCCATAAATCAATCAATGGTTTAATCGATGGATCAAAGAAACCGTTACTTAAAGTATAGATATAATCGCTCAAATCCAGCATTTGATAAAAACGCGAATTATAGTGTAGAATAGTGTCTTTAAAATCCTTCTGATTAAATCTTGAAATCAAAGAGGAAGGTTCATAAGTAGAAAGCTCATGATCGAAAGCGCGAAGTATTGAATCAATTTGTCTTGCCTCAAAATTTAGATTTTCATCATATACTTGTATGAGATATGTCGTTCCTTGGCTTTCACCCGATAGTTTAAATAGACTTAATGATTTTTGTGGTGAATCTACAGAACAGGAAAAAAAAGAGAAAAAAAGAAGAAAAAAGCTGAATTGGAAAAACCTAGTTTTCAATAACATTTTGCCCCATTGATTCATTAAACCAGATATATTCAGTTATCGAAGCGCCATTCCTTGAAAAGAATGAGGACCCATTTTCATTAGTCGTTTTTTCATAAACAACCCCTAAACCATTTGGATCAACAACAACTCGCTGTACAATAACTGAGGTCACAAACCCTTTAGAATTTGTACTTTTAAAAACCCTCTCAGTTACTGCGTTTGGAGGGAATAGAATACCATCTTCATCCTTTAAAAAATTAGGCTGAGTTGGATAATTCGGTTTAGATGATTTAAGTTTTTCAAGTTCAACGGCCCTTTCTTCACCTCCTAGTTTGGCCAGTGAATCCTTAATAAACCTCTCATAATCTATTTTCATTAAGAAATCCTGACTGTTATATAGTCTTTGCTCATTGTCCTTGGCATTTTCTTTAACAATAAGTACACGTTCACTCTCATGCAACCTATTTTTATCCTCAAATGACTGACTTCTTCTTGCCTGATTTAATAGCTCCAATTCAATTAGGTAATCTTTCTCATCATTCCATTTTTTAATTTGTTCAGCTGAAGCTTCCTGCTGGTATAAGGCAAATTCATTTCTATCTTTTATGGATGACTCCAAGTTTTGCCTTTCATTATCCTGAGCCTTTTGAAGTTCTATTTTTTGTATCGCAACCTCCCTCTCCCTTAATTCAAGTTGATTTTGATAGGACTTCATTTCACTCGAAGATTTTTCGTTTCGAACCGCATTGACAGTATTATTAAAATAAATTTCATAATCGATTTCATTTTTAATACGCTGCAAATCTTCTAATGGGGCACTTTCTCTATTTTCCATGGTTAACGCCAAGTCATTATACGCATCCAAGTCAGATCCTGAATGGAGCAAACCAGGAGAACGAACGACAGATCCGGATGATTTTGGATCCCTAACAGTCGTGTTACTTGAAGAAGAAGAAAGATTTGAGCTCCCGGTCCAACTATTCAAAGAGTCTCTTATTTCGATTAAATCAGTTCTTGGTGTAACCCTGTAATTATCATTACCAATTTTTAAAGCTTTTTTCAAATCTAAAACGGCATCCTTTTTATCACTTTTATATTTGTCAAAGGCTCCTTTTTTTAATTTGTAAAATTCATCCATACTTGTAATACGATTCTTAAGCTTTATGATCTCGCGTTCATTTTTGTATGGTTTCATTAAATCAGAATCTAGTATTTTCAAAGCCTTATCATAAAAATCAGGTCCCTTTAAAAAATTACTATTGGCTTTTTCCAACTGCTGGTTAAATGCTTCTCGTTCTTGAAGTTTTTGTTGTGAAACACCTTCAATTCCATCTCGAACCTCTACTTTATACTTATCAATCATTCTTTGATCAGAAAGATTATTAATGACCTTTTCAGCTCTTTCATAAAGAAGCAAGCTAGCATCCAATGAATCATTAGAATTCCCCAATCTTTGTGCAGATGAAATATATTTTTGAATAATTTGTTCGTATTTCGAGTTCTTTTTGAGTATCTCAATCTCTTTCATTTCGGATTGAATACTAACTCTTTGATTTGGATCCAAATACTGAATCTCCCTTAATTTATTAATTGCAGCATCAAATTCATTTAAAGAAAGCAAAGAATCTGCTGATGATCTTAGTGATTTAAGCTTTTCGTTATTAGATTCAAGCTTCGATATTTTACTCTTATATTCTTCGATTTTCGTTAGCTTGTATTTAATTTGATTGTTGCTGAATAATTTCAAAGCATCGATATAGAAACCCTCAGCAGTCTTATAATCCCCAGATGAATATGCCAGATCTCCTTGCTCTTTGAGACTTTCAAATTCTGTGCGCTTTTCAAGATCTTTGGTCTGTTTCTCTAAAGATGATTCAATTTTAGCCTTTGTATTTAACAAGCCAGCATCATTTCTATTGTAAAATAGCGCCGAATCTACGTGAATCATTGCTTCCTGAAATTTATTTTCTTTCAATGCCAAATTCATTTTTTTCTTAAAGGTCTCGGCTTTATTAATGTCTGACATTTTACTATACGCCAATAAAACCTGCTCCTCTATGTCTTTTTTGAATTTTTCTTCCGGAACAGCGATGTTACGTGAAGCATCCCAATGAAATTTTTCAGCATAGTTATTTTTGATAAAACTCAAATCAACGCCTTCCTTAATTTCAAAAAGCTCAATAACCAATTCTTCCATAGCTTGCAAGATGCCATTTGGATTTTGGACTTTAAGATCCTTAAAATCAAGAAGAACTTTTTTAGTAATAAATCCCGGTTTTGAAATCATCAAATCAAATGGAATTTTAGTTGTTATATTCCCGCTAATAAAATAATTTCCATTGACATCAGATAATGATTTTGAAACCATTCTTCCATCTTGAAATAAATATAAGCTGGCGCCGTATAATTTCTCTTTAGATGAAAAATTATTCACAAAACCTTCTAAAGAAATCTCAAGTTTTTTTTGCGCCGAAACAATAAACGAACACATAAACAAGACAAGAAATAAAATTCGAATCATAGAAAGCTATCTTTGATTATATTATATGCAACGTAAAAAGCTAAATTTGTTGCACATACAAAAATGCGGAAAAAAGACGAATAAAAATAATGCTTCGAATTGATAATTTAAGTTATTGGGAAAAATCTGCCTACCTCGAAAACATAGACTTTCTTATAATTGGATCGGGAATTGTAGGCCTAAGTGCTGCAATATTCATAAAACGAAAGAATAAGAATTCTAAGGTTTTGGTCATCGAGCGTGGTTATTTACCAACTGGAGCAAGCACAAAAAATGCAGGTTTCACCTGTTTTGGAAGCCCTACCGAGCTATTTGATGACCTTCAAAGCATAGAGGAAAATACAGTTTGGGATACCTTTTCAAATAGATATAGTGGTTTAAACACACTTTTTGAAATTGTAAGAAAAGAGAATATTGAATATCAAAATTGTAAATCGTGGGACATTATCTCGTCAAAAAATAAAAATGAAATCACAAATGAATTTATTGAATATATAAATAGTAAAGCCTTCGAAATAACAGGTGTTCAAAATATCTATGCGGAGGATAACACAATTTCATCAAAATTTGGATTTGAAGGTGTAAGAACATCGTACTGCAATAAACTGGAAGGCGCTATTCATACAGGTAAAATGATACAAGAATTATATAAGCAAGCCATCGTTAATGGTATCAATGTACTATTTGGAATCAAAGCAGAAAAATTGGAACATTCTCCGAACCAAAATACAATACAAACACAATTTGGTGAAATCAAAGCAAAAAACACCATAATTGCAACAAATGGGTTCGCAAAGGACTGGATTGATGATGATATTCTTCCTGCAAGAGCACAAGTAATTATAACTAATGAAATACCTGATTTAAAAATTAAAGGAACCTTCCACTATGAAAAAGGATATTATTATTTTAGAAACGTCGGGAACAGGATTCTCTTGGGAGGAGGAAGAAATTTAGACTTCGAGGGTGAAACAACGGAAGAATTTGGATTAAGTTATCGTATACAATCAAAACTAAAAGAACTTCTGGAAAATGTAATTTTACCTAATCATACATTTGATATCGAAGATTCATGGTCAGGCATAATGGGGGTAGGTAAAAGTAAAAGCCCGATAATAAAAAAAATAAACAATAATACAGCAATAGGTGTTCGTATGGGAGGAATGGGTGTAGCTATTGGTTCGCAGGTAGGTAAAAAATTGGCTGATTTATTTTAAGATGAAAAAAAAGAGTAAAAAAGACAAATCATTTGAAAACCCAATTGATGCTGACAAGGTGTCAGAAAATCCTCATAGTCTTGAATACGGTCACCACAGTGGAAGTGCTTTAATTAAGCCTGAAGATCAAGGAAAACTCAAAAGCCGAGCTTTAAACGCAATGGATCATCAAACGGATATGCAGCTGGGGCAGATTTATGAGCAAATGAAATTGCTCGCAAGTCAGGCTCAAAAGCTCAATGAAAGAAAAAAAATATCTGAATTTATTTACCAAGCAGAAGCCCGTTTTGAACCCTTTATTAATCATACATACCATTTATATAATAGAGAAGATGGTACATACCTATTATCATTAATAGGGCCTCGTCAATGGGGTAAAAGCAAAAATAATTTCGATTTCGTAGCCACTGTAAAGCTTTTAGCAGATCACACTTGGGATGTCATTGAGAAAAATGAAAATTTCGAATTCAGCGAATAAAAACCCACTCAAATTCACTTGATAGCTTCTCATCAAAGCTATATGAATCTATATTGTAATGCTTTAAATCTTCTGTTTTCTCAATTCGATTTTGAATTATATATCTAGCCATAGTGCCCCTTGCTTTTTTAGCATACATCATTATTGTTTTTAGTTTACCATTCTTAAAATCTTTAAAAACAGGTGTGATAATAGGTTGAGAAAACCTCTTTAATTCAACAGCCTTGGAATATTCCTTTGATGCTAAATTAATAATCGCATCATTTTGACTTAATTCAGATTCAAGATGAATTGTGAGCTGATCTCCCCAAAACTGATACAGGTTCTTATCACCCCAACCATTAGGCAGCTTTGTACCCATCTCCAAACGATAAGGAGAAATTCCATCAAGTGGTTTTAATATCCCATATAAACCTGATAAAATTCTTATACTCTGCTGTGCATATTGAATTTCATCAGAACCAAGCGTTGCAGCGTCTAAGCCCTTATAAACCTCACCCGTAAAACAAAAAACAGGTTGCATATAATTCGAGCTTGTTTTCATCGGTTTCCAATTTTGGAATCGAGTCCAATTTGTTTGAGCTAGATTATCGCTAATCGACATAAGTTTACTAAGTGCTTTTGGATTTTTCGACTTTAATTTCAAAACCAATTGCTCCGCCTGTGTTTCAAATTGGGGAATCGTTGGGTCATTTAAACATTGGGCATTCGTGTCTATAGATTTTGCTGGAGATAAAAGTATTTTAAGCATTTCAGTTTTTATTAGTTAACCTAATTAAATTAATTTTGTTCAATTCGGAGATTACCTTTAATTTTCGCGTCAAATAACATTATAAATCTATGAAATTCATTATTATTTTATCTCTCTTTATTAGCATTACTTTTAATTTTACTGCTCAAGGTTCATTTTTTTATGGTTACTTTCCTTCAGTTGAAGCAACACTTGTGCCTTTGGAGGCAAATGAATCTATCAATAAAACGGATAAAATAGTACCTAATTTTAAGGGAAGAGAGCTCGTGCAGCTTGATTATATCCCACAGCATTACCCAGATAGAAAATGGCAACAGCACGAATATTACACCAAATCGACAAGTACATCAGTCATCTGGCAAACTCAAGGGATCGGAGCAAGTATTTCTCCTCCTGATCCGACAGGAGATGTAGATAGTTTATATTATATTCAAGGAACCAATTCTAATGGTGGTGGGGCCATTAAAATATTTGATAAAACCTCCGGAGCTCCAATTACAGGTGTTTTATCGATGCAAACCCTTTCTAGTCCTAATGTCAATGGACTAGGTGACCCCATTATATTGTATCACAATACCGCAAAACGGTGGTTTATTACTCAGTTTGCCAGCTCTGGGAACAAGCTTCTCGTTTATGTATCTCAAAACTCTGATCCACAAGGGAATTATTTCCTATATCAATTTACCTGTCCAGGATTTCCTGATTATCCCAAATGGAGCATTATGGAAGGTGCTGATGCTCTCCTTGTGTCTACAAATGAGGGAGGTGCACCAACAGTTTATGCTATGAAGCTTAGTGATATGTTACTTGGTGATCCTAGTCCATTCATAGGTGTTGACATAGGGTATCCACTAAATGGTTTTGGATTTCAATCCATTACACCTGTCGATCTTGAAGGTGATATTCCAGCACCCGCAAATATGAAACCTTTATTTGTTCGACACAGAGATGACGAGGTTCACAGTCAAGGTTCTCCTGACAGTAATTCAAATGATTGGATTGAATTTTGGGAAATGGATATAAACTGGAGCAATAATACGGCAAGCGTATCCAAAATTCAAGATGTTGCCATTGAAGAGATAGATTCCGATTTGTGCGGCTTATCTAGCTTTAGCTGTTTTGGACAACCTGGAACTACCGTGAAATTAGATCCACTTAGAGAAACTGTTATGTACAAAGCACCAATGAGGGTTTTTGAGGATCATCAGTCCATGGTATTGTGTTTAACAACAGATGTGAATGGGGCAAACCGAGGAGGAGTGAGATGGATAGAGCTAAGAAGACCTAGTGAGAGCTTGGGGGACTGGAGTCTTTATCAAGAGGGCACATATGCACCAGGAAGTTCATTAAACAGATGGATGCCTGCTATTAATATCGATAAGTTTGGTAATATCATGATGGCCTATTCTACCTCGAGTACTCAGTCTGGAAATTATCCCTCATTAAAAATGACTGGACGAAGGGCTTGCGATCCTCTCGGGACTATGACAGCACCAGAAATTACAATCAAATCAGGGCTTTCTTCAAGAACTTCAAACACCAGGTGGGGTGATTATCATCATATGTCTATCGACGAATTTGATGGTGAAACTTTTTATTATACTGGTGTATATATGGAAGCTAGTAATTCAATAAGAACAAATGTTAGTGCACTTAAATTCGATCCTTTCAATCTTGATTTATCACTATTAGAGGTGTTTCAAACTACTGAAGGAATCCTTTGTGGTTCCTCAGTTCAATTCGGAATTGTTCTTGAAAATAGAGGCTTAACTGAAATCACCCAAGGTGAAATATCCTGGACCACAGACAATGGAGTAAACTCATCAGCGCAATTTTCAACAAACGAATTGTCTGATTTTCAGTCTGTAGATACCATTTACATTGTCGTAAATGCATTATCAATAGGAATAAATGAAATTGAATTTATAATAAGTGATGTTAACCTTTTAGGGCAAGATGAAAACGGTTGTAATGATGTTAAATTCATTTTTTCAGAAAGTAATGGAACTAGTGATATTGTCACATCAGTCAATATTGATGTAAGTCCAAGCTGTTTGCCAAATTCAGCAACAATAAGCTTAACTGCAAGTAATGGAACAGGACCATATACTTATATGCTAAATAACATTTCTCAATCCAATCCCATTTATAATAACCTCAGCTCTGGAGAATACAATTATACCATTATTGATTCAATCGGGTGCGCTGGCTTTGGAAGCCTAATACTTGAGCCTCCTTATGACATAAGTGTAGAGGCTTCTTTGGATTCAAGCATCACTTGCAACGGACAAACCACATCATTTGAGGTGTTAAGTGCAGGAGGTCAAGGTGACTTAACCTATGAGGTCAGTAGCATAAGTAATCAGAACGGGCCGATTTACGAAAATATTCCAGCGGGCCTTTATCAAATTACAGTCACGGATCAAAATGGATGCAACAATGATGTAGAATTACTCATTAATGAACCTGAAGGAATTAGCATCAATGCAATTCCAACAATGATCTCCTGTTTTGGCAATACTGACGGTTCAATTGAAGTCAATGCTTCCGGAGGAAACCTTCCATACTCCTATGCTCTAGATTTTCAATCTTTTCAAAACAATAATGTTTTCTCAAACTTATCCGAAGGAACTTACATCGTTGTAGTAAGAGATTCTTCAGGATGTGAAAACACTTTTGAAACGACAGTAATCGAGCCTCAAGAGCTTAACGGAACAGCCTCATCCTCTCCTTCGACAAATAATAACGGTAGTATTACTATTAGCGCGAATGGAGGCACCTCTCCTTACACCTTTAGTATTGATGGAGTGAATTATTATTCAGGAAGCCTTTTCACTGGTCTTAACGGAGGTACATATACTGTATACATAAAAGACAATAATGGCTGTATACAGGAAATATCAATAGTCGTTGACGATTTTTCTGATATTAATGAACATGAAATAAATAAAATGAGTTTTATCCTATACCCCAACCCATCTAATGGGATTTTCACATTAAGTATTGAAGGCTGTACAGGAAACCATTTAAAGGCTCGAATATTCAATAGTATTGGACAATTCATTTCTGAATTTGATATATCATGTACAACTGGTTCATACAAAAAGGAATATTTTCTGAGTGAGAAGTTTTCAAGTGGAAATTATTATATCGGGATACACAACGGAAGCAAGCATCACCTTATTCCATTTGTCAAACAGTAGCTATAAGCTTAATAGCTTTATCCCTACAAAAAGGGTTCTAGGCTGAGCAGGACCATAAATAAAGTTACTGTCACGATTCTTTCCAATATCAAATTGCTTCTGGTAGGCGTTTAATATATTTTTCACTCCCAGATAGAGCTCTAAATTGAGATTTGATTTTTTCAGGCTCAATGTGTAAGAAATTTTACTGCTGAGCTCAGAAAAAGAATTACTCGAGGTCATTTCATCGACGATTTGGTTTGGCGCACCAGCAAAATGAGGCACTAGCATTGGACCTGTGTAGACATAATTAATACTCCCATTTATTTTTTTATTTGGAGTAAAGCTCAACAACGCGAATCCATAATCATTGGGAGTGCGTATAAATTCACGTACCCCTGGTAAACCATCAATATACTGTACCGGATCATCAAAATTATTGCTTTGTAAAGTAAATCCACCCTCAAGCTGTATTTTGCGATCGTAATTCAACCTAAACTCAAAAGTTGCTCCTTGAATAGTAGCTCCCTGACCATTCTGCTTTTCAAATAAATAACCAAATTCATCCTCTCCAACCGGCTGAAGATAAAATGCATTATTAAGACGTGTATAGAATCCTTCAAGAGTAAATCCTGCAATAAAATGCTCATATGGTTTGTCAATATTAATTGAAGCACTGTAAGAATTGGAATTCTCTGGAGCTAATGTTGGTGAAAGAGTGACTCTTGAAACTCCTCCTCCTGCAAATGCAATATGAAGATCGGTATCAAAAGCCTGGGGAGCTCTAAATCCAGAACCATAGCTCAACCTAAACTGAGTGTTCTTTTTTAACTTATATAGCAAAGAGGCTCTTGGACTTAAAACGGGAGACTCTACAAGATTATGTTTATCCATACGAACGCCTGATAAAAGAGAAAGGTTCGGTAATAAAGACCAATCACTTTGAATGAAAATGCCTAAATCTGAAGTGCTCTGATCGATCAAATAATCATAGCTAGGTATTTCATCATAAACATCATCCCATAAGAACTCTGTCCCAAATGTCAATACATTACTGCCCGTTCCTAAAAAATTTAAGACCTCATGATTTAGCTGTAATCCGATATTCGCAGTTGCGACATTGGAAACACCGTACGGCGGATTATCAAGGTGAGCTGCAATTTGGAGCGAGTCATCTGGAAATATACCTGTATAATGATCACGACTGGTATGTTGAAATGCAGCATAAGAAATTAACGTAGTCTGCTCATTCTTAAATCCAATCTGGTAATCCAATCCTCCCATCCAAACATGGTGCTGTCTTTCTTCTGATTGGGCTGCCAAATAAGCAGGTTCTTCCCTATTCATTTCACCGCCATATCTATACTCATTTAAATTACTTAAGCTAAGCTCTATTTTATGATTGTATTTGGGTAAAAAAAACGTTTTCAAGCCAAAAGAAGTATTTTGAAGCATTGATAATTCAGAAAAGAAATCTGCATTATGATCATAAAAACCTCTAGCCCGGTTGTTTATAAAAACAGATGCTCCCATTTTTCTATCTTTTGACAAAAAAGTACCATTACCACTTAAAACCTGGTCATTTGTTTGGAAATTAATGTTCTGATAGGTGTAATTCAATTCAAAATTATTCTTTTTTGGAATTTTTGTAATCACATTTACTGTACCTCCTATTGCGCTGGATCCATACAAGGATGAACCCCCTCCTCTAATCACTTCAATACGTTCAATCATATTTACAGGTAGCTGTTCCATTCCGTAAAGTCCAGTGAGGGGACTAAATACGGGCCTCCCATTAATTAAAATTTGAGAATATCCACCAGCCAAACCATTCATCCTTAGCTGCGTGTAATTACATGTCTGACAGTCCGTTTCTATGCGCAATCCAGGTTGAAATTTTAAACCCTCAGAGAGGCTGCATGCCTGGACCATATCCAAACTTTCACTACTCAAGACATTCACAATGACATTTGAATTGGTTTGTCTTTTATAGGTCTTGGTTCCGGTTACTACAACTGCATCGAGCTCCATTACTTTCTCCGTGAAATTCATTTTCACTTCAACAACCGATTTTGATTCTGAAATGTTTACAGTATCAGAAAGTGACTTATAACCAATTACTGACGCCTGAATTACATAGCGATCATATGGTAAACTATTAAATTGGAAATCTCCATTAGAATTCGTCAAAACATGCTTAGAGAGAGGGTATATAGATATCCTTACAAATTCGGCAGGTTGTTTTTCTACAGTTACAATACCTTTAATCACTCCTTTCTGTGCATATGAAGCATCGTAAATTGAGCAACAAAAAAACAAAATCCAGAACGCACCAACTTTATAGGAAACTATTGTTCTCAATAAAGTCGCTATAAAATATTCCAAATATTTCGGATTAATTATGCTTTACCAAGCTTTATTTTCTTTGTGAAATCAACAAGAAGAGGAGTCGCTACAAACATAGATGAGTATGTTCCAACTAATATTCCAATGATCAATGCAAAGATAAAGCCTTTGATTGCTGCCCCACCAAAAATAAATATGATTAACAATACAACAAGAGTTGTCATAGAAGTGTTAATTGTTCTTGATAAGGTTGAATTTAAGGCACCATTAATTTCAGATTTAAAATCAGATTCTTTCTTCCAGGACAAGTCTTCACGTATCCGGTCAAAGACAACCACCGTATCATTAATAGAATAACCTATAACCGTTAATATCGCAGCAACAAAGGCTTGATCAATATCCATATTGAATGGTAGTATCCCGCTGAGCAAAGAAAATAAACCAAGAACTATAATCACATCATGAAATAAGGCAACAATCGCACTCATTGAGAATTGCCACTTACCAAAACGAATAAAGATATAAGCAAAAATGATTAACAAACTCAGAGCAATTGAAATTTTAGAAGATGTTTCTAACTCCTCAGATACTTTAGATGAAACGAATCTAGAATCAGGCTGAATAACCCCTTTACCTAGCTTAGATTCACATTTTTGTATAGCCTCATTTAGTTTTTCTTTAACCTGAGGCTCTGCATTTTGCTGATTTAATAGGTAATTGGTAGTAATCTCAACATAAAAAGAACTAGACTTTGTTTTAACATCTACAGAAGCTCCTGGCATCGATTTAGAAAGCTCTTTCTTGATAAATTCTGTATTGTTTTCTGCTGATTTTTCAAATTTCACTCCATATGTTCTTCCTCCTGTAAATTCAACAGATTGTGAGATTCCTTTTGTCATTAAAAGGGCCAAAGAACCGATCACCATAATCGTTGATAGAGCGTAAGTCATCTTTCGCTTATCTAGGAAATTAATATTCATTCCTTTGAAAGCATTTTTTGTAAATTTTGTATCAAAAGCAATGCTTTTTCCTTTATTCAACCACCACTCAAAGATTAACCTTGAAATTATCAATGCTGCAAATACAGAAGAGAAAATACCAATAATTAATGTTGTTGCAAATGATTCAATAGGTCCAGTTCCAAATACTTTCAAAACAATAGCCGTCAACAATGTCGTAACATTCGCATCTATTATTGAAGATAAGGCTTTTTGAAATCCAGTTTTAACAGCAGCAGCTAAATCCTTACCCTTAGTCTGCTCTTCACGTATACGTTCAAAAATAAGAACATTAGCATCAACAGCCATACCGATGGTCAATACAATACCGGCTATACCCGCTAAGGTTAGAACTGCACCAAAAGATGCCAAAGATCCAAATATAAAGATGACGTTAGCCAACAGCGCAACATCTGCAACCAAGCCTGCCTTTCCATAGTAGAAATACATGTAGATAAATACCACCAAGAAGGCTATTGCGAAAGAAATTAATCCAGCTCTTGTGTTTTCCTTTCCTATGGTTGGTCCCACTTTTGTTTGTTCTTTAATGACACATGGAGCAGGTAGTGCTCCTCCATTTAAAAGACCAGCAAGGTCATTGGCCTCATCAAAGGTGAAATCACCTGAAATTTGAGTGTTACCATTGTTAATGGCTCCTCTAACAACAGGAGCACTATAAACTACATTATCCATTGATATAGCCACTATACGACCTACATTTTCAGAAGTCATTCGGCCCCATTGTTCAATACCTTCATCATTCATGCTCAAATCAACAGTAATTTCTCCACCCATTTGATCATATCCTTGACTAGCTTTAGAAATATGACTACCGTTTACTTTCGCTTTTCCATTTTCTGGCACCCGACATGCATACAAATACCAACCTTTTTTCTTTTTCTCCTTATCAATGTACTCCTTCTCTGCTCCCCACATAAATCGTATCTGCGCATCAAATTGAGCTTTCACATCAGAACGATTTAGCATCGCACTAATCTTCGATTTATCTTGGTCGTTTTTTGCATATCCAATTGCTCCTGGTACTGGTACAGCTAAACTAGCCAATGAAACCACATTCGCAGAAGGCTCATCATCAAAAGACAAATCTGTGGAAGTCGTATCTTCTTCAAACCCTTCATCATTTTTAGAAAGCTCATCCGCCGCCATCCACGAAGCTTGGATTTGGCTTAGCTCAAAAGTTTCAAAAAATTCTAGATTTGCAGTTGACTGTAGCTTTTCTGCTACTGTTTTTTCATCCTGTACACCTGGTAATTCTATATATAATCTGTTATTTGCAGCATCTTTTTGAATGTTCGGTTGTGCCACACCAAACTGATTGATACGCTTACTCATAACATTTTCAATACCATCCATAGATTTAACTATCAAATCTCTGAGGTGCTTGATTACTACATCATTACTCGTTCCAATGTCTATATTCTCTCCATAAAAAATAGTGTTCAGTTGTAAATTGTCATTTTCCTTGCGGAATTCAGCTACAAAAACATCAATAAAATCAAGAGAACTATTGTTATTGTATTTCTTTAAGGCCTTTTCATATGGAATGGTAAAAGCAATATCATTTTGATTTTTAACCTGAGACTTCACAAACTCCGGCGTTGAGACCTCAAGGGTTACACTCATTCCACCAACCAAGTCCAATCCAAATGCCAAAGACCTTTTCTTTACCTCAGAAAATGTAGATCCGAGTATTGGATATACCTCGGTATCTGCTTTTGATCGTAATATTTGATTAATAAGAATTCCTTTAGCAATCTCTTCAGCTTCAGGATTGTTAAAATCAATGGTATCGTTATTGGTTCCTATAACACCAATACCATTATTGTTGGCCATTGCCTCTTTTTTCGTTTTGGATATTATACTAATCGCTTGTTTTTCAGCATCAGCTTCCACATTGTTTGCCACCCAAGTAAATGACAATTGGTATAAACAAACAACAGTAAGTAATATGGTTAAAAACCAAAAGAATCCTTTAATACGCATGCAATTTCAGATTTATGTTTAAATAAGCCTGCAAATATAGAGTTTACAATATTTATATTCAAATATATCTACACTAAAATGCCAAATAAAAGCAAGTATTAAATCTAAAGTTTCTTTTTCGCTTTTTCCTTTTGAATAAATTCATAAATATCAACAGCAAACTTTTCCCATTCATCTGCTTTTTGACCTAAGAGCGATTTAAGTTTGTCGCGAACTATTTCTAGCTTCCCCCCGGAAAAAATATCTTGAATCTTAAAAGCCAACGTTTTTTCATTTAGATCATCTATAATGAATCCATTGTTACAATCACTAAGATTTTCATGAAGCCCGCCATTTCTGGAAACTAATACAGGAACACTGAAGGAGTCAGCAATTGCCTGCACCCCACTCTGAGTGCCCTTTTTATAAGGAAGAATACATAAATCCGAGGCACTGAAGTATCGCTTGACCTCTTCATCAGGGATGTATTGATTATTTAAAATAATATTAGGGTTTATACAATCCTCTATGAGCTTATGATATGTCTTTTCATCTCCATATATTTCTCCAGCAATGAGTAAATAGAAAGATTCATCCAAGTGAGTCATGGCCTTAATTAGAATATCCAATCCCTTGTAATCACGTATCAATCCAAAAAACAATAACACCTTTGATTTTTCAGGTATATCCATTGATGCTCTGGCCTCCCGTTTATTGATTGCAGAGCCAAAATGGGTGTATTGGGGATGACTTAAAAGTAAACAAGAAGCATTTGGTCTTTGAGACAAAACCTCATTTTGAACCTGCTGAGACAAAACCACAAACGCATCATATCTACGTAGAAATAGACCATTAAAATAATAGTCAAAAAATCGTTTTTCATGAGGGACTAAATTGTGTATCAAAGCAATCTTGAGCACATCCCTTTTAAAGCCTCTAGAAAAAAATGCATACATAGGAGCAAAAATCGTCATCCAATAATTTGCAATAAAGACATCTGGATTTGACTTTTTCAGTTGTCTTCTTGCACCAAAATAACTCAATGGATTAAAAGTTGAAACAATTCTCGGATAGCTTTCTTTTAATGATTGATCTACTTGTGATTTTCCAGGAAACAAGAGCTTTGGGTACAACTTTGAAAATGTATAAGGCGACACATCCGCTTTGGTTTTCATATTCTGAAGAACCATCTGACTAAAACTAGAGATCCCTCCGCGGAATGGTGGAAGCACAGAAAAGAATGTGACTTTTAACCTCTTATCTTGATTACTCGATTCCAAAATCAATACAATTATAGATGAGTTCGGTACCCGACGAGATATTTAAGGTATCAAAATTAGCAATTACCAAATCCTTATAATATTTCTTAACCAATCCAACATGGTTGGCATATACCTCATATTTTTTCTTGTAAGCAACCAAATTCAAAATGTCTTCTTGATGAACTTTAAGAGTGCTATCAAAGCTTAACGAATTAATCATAAATGGCTGATGTATGTCCTCGTAAAAACAATTCATTGCATTTAAAGTATTATAGATATTTGCATCCCAAATAGTATAATCATTAGGCGGAAGAATCAGCTTAACCATTCTTCTGTTTTCTTCTGTTAATTCAATTTTATTATTATTCTTAATTGTGGTCCAAACATCCGAAATTTGCCATGTATCAGTTGTATCGGTTCTCTTCATTCTAATGAATTTATAGGCCAATCTTCCCTGATTGTCAATTATCGTATCTTCAATTAGAGTTCTTAAATAATAATTCGATGTATCATGGGGATTTGCCGCTAAATCATCATGAATAATTTCCTGAACATAATAATCAACATAGACACCTGAGCTTAAAGGATAATAGGTCTCATAAAAATCCAAAGGCGGGTTGCCCTCATCCTTTCCACATGAAAGAATACAGGTTCCAATAACAAAAATACATGTCCATCTCAGCATCTACTACTCTCAAATTTACAAAATCTATTCGTTGGGGTCAATTCCTTTCAACTTACATTCATTTAAATAGGCAGTCTTTGCCTTTCCTTTCAATAAAACTCCATTTTTATATAATTCAGAGTGAATGATCTCTTGTTGTTCATTGTAATTAATAACCCAACCATGCTTTAGACCATTTTTAAATTGAAAAGACTGTATGCACATGCCGTTGATCTCAAACTTACGCCATACCCCAGAAGGTTTGTCTAAATAATATTGTCCACTTAAACGAACATTTCCTGATGAAAACAGCTCTCGATAAGGTCCAGATTTCAGGCTATCTTTGTAATGTGTTTCTGACAGTACCTTTACTTCTCCTCTTTCAATTTGATTTTGAAGATAAAAGGTTAGCTTTTTACCATTCAATTTACCTTTTCTAAATTTCTCCATTGAGACCGTAAGGCCCTGCTGATTATAATTGACCCAAGTGGAATCTCTTTTTTGATCTAAATACATACCTTCAGACATGACTTCCTCGTTCTCGAAGTAAAACGTCACATAAGCTTGATTTATATTTAAATGCTCTATTATTGCTCTTACCCCTCCTCCAGGGTAATAATACCAAAATTGTCCAACCGGTATACCGTTAACAAATTCGCCCTTATACTGAGGAACAGTTTCTGCCTTATCCCAATATTTCACCCAAACACCTTGCTTCCTACCTAATTTATCAGTGATGTTTTGGCCAAAGAATGATTGAGAACATAAAACAAAAAGGACAATTAAAAACCTCATTCAAGTAATTGATTTAAATCAGTTAAGGAACCCACCTTCACGTTGGGACTTGACGCACAATTCTCCCTTGATTCAACGAGTACCGTTTTCATCTCAAGATTCTTGCCAAACTCAATATCCGTATCTGTATCTCCCACCATAATTGACTTTGAAAAATCAATATCTTTCATTGTGTCCTTAGCTTTATGTGCCATTTTTGGAGAAGGCTTCCTCAAGTCAGAATTCGGACCATTTACCTCAGGAGCAACCAATACCATATCAATTTTTGCATTATATTTTGCAAAACAAGCTACCATGAATTCATGAATGTCATTTAATTGATCACTGGTAATCAACCCTTTACCTACG